>Ga0210408_10000019_pt1 | contig 241564 bp, 175 predicted proteins | sample IncBWH4MmetaG_FD_155471 | JGI IMG/M metagenome (GOLD analysis project Ga0210408, IMG submission 155471) | Forest soil microbial communities from Barre Woods Harvard Forest LTER site, Petersham, Massachusetts, United States - Inc-BW-H-4-M | ecosystem: Environmental > Terrestrial > Soil >...
ATCAATGCAATGGGGAGCAGCCTTGCGGCCACTCCCCGACCCATTGCCTTGATGAGTCTCCCACTGGTTATTCCTGGGCGGGTTGCTCTCCAGCAGAGCCCGCTTACGCTTCACCAGCTAATGCCATTATGCAAGACAAGGGTACAGTGTGAGTCGTAAAATCATTCCAACCGTTAGGTGTAGCGGAGTTTCACTGTCTCACCCAAGGGGTGCACTCCAGGCGATTTCTGTAGCGGCTGGGAACGGCTGTAGCGGCTTGTTCCTGCCATGGGGCGCAAGGAGCCCTGCAAGCCCAGACGAGACGCACAATTTCTTATCCAGGCGCGTGCTTGGGAAGCAAGGGTTGCTGATCCATCCAGGGAGTCCAGAGGGCGAACGGAGGTTGTCATAGGCGTACTATAGAACACTTACTATAGATTGTCAAGGAAAATCGGGTTTATTCATTGTGATAGAGATCCCTCGCTTTGCTCGGGATGGGACGCGGGGACACCCCGTAAAGATAGACTCCACTTCAAATCTGCTCCCGGAGCTACCGCCAACGCCGGAGACTCAAGATTGAGCACCAGAGGCACGGGACCTCGGCTGCCTTTGCCGGTGGACGAGTTGCCGGTGGCTTGCAGTGAAACGCTCAGTGGAAACGAGGATTGGTCTACTGAGACTTGAAGCACTCCTTCTTCTCCTTTGAGAGTGTCCATGCGGTGACCGTTCTCAATCGATGTGATGCTCCTGGTACCGGTGCTCGGGATGGCCACCCAGAACCGCTTAATAGACATTGGCTGGGCCGCTGAGATCGTTTCTGAGCGTGTGAACCGGTTTCCCTCAAAGCTCCAGATAACCTCGGTGGTCAGTCCAGGTTCAACTGTTTCGCCGGCCTTGCCTCCAACCAAAGCAAACTTCCGCCAAACCGCGCGCAAGCTGTGCCCGTCTTCACTGGGATGAATCTCGTCCGCACCATCGCCAGCCACAATGACTCTGCCGTCGGCAAGCTCCAGATAAGGCGTGATGGTAGGTAGCTGCTGTTCTACAGGTGGAGCAAAACCAGGCAGATCATAAGGCGCAGGCAGATAGTCCGAAACGCCTGGCTTGGTACCAGCAGTAATGGGCAGCACAAAGCGGATGTCTTTCTGGCGGACTATCCACACGCCCGCCGAACGAGGGCCTTTGCGGAAGTATTCGAACCTTGCCACCTGCGGCAACTGCAACTGGGGCGGAAAAGAGATAATGTGCTCCGCGTGCAATCCTTCGACGAAGCTCTTGTGCGCGCCCGCAACCTTGCCCAAGAAAGCGGTTGTCTGTTGCCATTCGCGTTCCGGACTAAGATAGCTGTAGTTCCCGCGCCCAAAACCCATGACATTCAACAGATGGCGCTCCGGTTGAAAGTCCTTCATCAGGGATTGCCACGCGACGTAATAGGCGGAGGCAAGCTGGGTCAGCGGCGCGGGGCGAAACTGAGGATGCTTGCTGAGAAAACCGACGATCTCGAGCGTGTCAATATAGCTGATTACGCCCAGACTTCGGCCCCAAGGGTATCCGTAGCCGTCTGGCGAAAGCAGGTCCCACCAAGTATGCATCTGGGTCTTCAACGTGGCCTCCAGAGCTTGCATGAGGTCGCGGCGACCGACACTCTCCGCTGCTTCGTACACATAGCGCGCATATTCATTGGAGTAACGGTCATAGCGACCGGTGGGAATATTGTCGTCTGAATAAAGCGCGCCGCTGGTAAATTGCTCCGCTGCCCGGTCCAACAGATCATCCACAAAGACGCGATCGGTGATGACTCCCAATTGGTAATCGGTGGTGACCACCCGGGCAGCGACCCCGAAGTAGTTTTCCGCGAGGTTGATGACGTGCCGCGTCCGGCGATCGTAAAACCTTGCAGGATCGAGAAGCGAGCGCCACTCCGCTTGCTCTTTCGCGGTAAGCGATTGCCACACCGGATTATTCTTAAGATCGGCGCCGAAGCTGCACAAAGCCATAGCTCCATACATTTGCGCGAACGCCTTACCACCATGCCGGGCCTCAATCAATCCGGCCTTGGCGATGAACTGGGCAAGGTCGCGTCCAGCCAGGGTGCGCTCGCCTGAGAGCGCAGAATAGGAGGCCAATGCGCGAATGAAGGTCCCCCAGCTAAACTCGCCTACACTGAGCGCACCCACAACGCGCTCCTGTGGTGGATCGAGCGACCGAATATCGGCGACGTGGGCCGATAATTCCTTTCCTAAGAACCCAGTGACCTCGCTGGAAAATTCATCGGTTGAGATGGCATCTGGGGATTTGGCATTCTGCTGCGCCGGCAAAGAGAGGGGAAGCGAAAAGAATAGAAGTAAAACACAGTTGTTCACCACGGAGGCGCGGAGGCGCGGAGAAAACAAAATCAAGGCCCGATGGTTAGAGAGCAGCGGGAAAAAAGAAGTGAGCGTGGCTCGTATCGGTTTCATGGTTACGAGAAAACGGTTTTCTGAATCAGTAGGAACACAGCCTCTGGTATTGAAGATCAAACCCCGCAGCCGAGGGCGGCTGCGCTCCACAGTTGTTCCATTGCTATGCTCCACAGTTGTTCCATTGAGATTCACAGTTTGTCCATTGAAGATTGGGTGATGGGGTCCATATCATCTGTGAAATTCGGCTTGCAATAGCAAGGCGTTCGGGTCGCGCTCCGAGGTCCCAATCTTCAGGGCTGCCTTTTCATAGTCAGGGTTTCCAAATTTGATCGCTGCTTTCAGGAGAAGAGGCACAAGTTCCTGGGGTTTGAATTCGGTGATTTGCTGGTGCTCCCATTTCTTGTCTCCACTGGCGAAAGACAGCAGGAAGTCCAGAACACGGCGGATGCTCCGGCCATCGCTGGTATGGAAATTCCACAAATCCACGCCCACATACTCACCCAAATCGGCCAGTTGCATTAGCGCTTCCAGGTTGAAGACGCTATAGCTGAACCCGCGCGTGCGCTCCGATTCGAGAGGCTGGCTGCCATCGGGCATGACTTGCCGGGCGATGCGTTTCTTCTCCGACGCTTTCAGGACACTATGGGCCAGATCTGGTTTGCCGGTAAACAGCGCAAAGTCGGCTACCTGCACGTCATAAAATGTGCCGTGATTGTTCTCCGCTTCCGCTTCACCGCGCCCGTTGGGGCTGGTTTGCAACCAGGAAAGGTAATCTTCAAACCACTTCTCCATTCCCTTCTGATCACCCGCCGTCCAGCCTTTGAAGCCGGCCAAGAGACCGACAGCATCCACTACTTCTGGGAGACCCCGGCTGTCGATAATTCCTGTCTTGCGCCCGGTGGTAACTCCGGGTATTCCCTGGCCGAAGTTGAGATTTGGGTTCATGCGCGTGGCCGGATCCAGAAACCATGTGCGCAGCAGAACAGCAGCCCGCGCAGCATAAGCTTCGTTGCCAGTCAGGTAGTAGGCCAAGGCCAGCAACCGGGAGGCTTTTCCCATGCGCCCCATTTCGTCGTGGTCGGTGATCTTCTGAATCTCGGGATTTCGTTCACCATCGCGGCGCACATACGGGAGGCCATTGGCAGTCTTTGGGTTTGGCCAGAAATAAGGGGCCTGGCTCATGTAGTCGTGTTTGTCTCCGCTGGGCGGGATAGTGCTCTTGTCCATGACAGAAAAGGGCCCCTCTTTCATGGCGCGGCCGGCAGCGTCACGAATGGCGGCTGACAAGGGAGTGCTCTTGGCTGTCGCGAACCGCTGCTTCTCCTCCGCAAGCGTTTTGGCATCGAGCAGGAAGACACGCGGCAGACCACTCGAGGCTGCCGGTTGCGCATTCGTCCCAGGGCACAGGGAAAAACAAAGCACAACTCCCAGTAGATAATTCATCAGGGTCTCCTCACCAGCTATGCATGGTTCCATCGAGCTTGCGATTTACCGGCAGATACGCCCTCCGGTAGGGAAACTTCGTGGCCAGTTCCTCATCAATCTCAACTCCCAGCCCGGGCTTTTCACCAGGATGCATCCAGCCATCCTGGAAGTAATACGAGTGGGGGAAGACCTTATCGGTTTCCGGAGTGTGCCGCATATATTCCTGAATACCAAAGTTGTGCACACTCAGGTCGAAATGCAGCGCGGCAGCCATGCAGACGGGGCTTAGGTCGGTTGCCCCATGGGACCCGGTACGCACCTGATAGAGTTCGGCCAAACTTGCGATCTTGCTGAGGTGAGTAATTCCACCGGCATGCACCACTGTGGTCCTGATGTAATCAATCAGTTGCTCCTGGATCAACGCCTGGCAATCGTAGATAGTGTCAAACACCTCACCCACGGCCAGCGGAGTAGTAGTGTGCCGACGGATGAGCCGAAAGCTCTCTTGCAGTTCCGCCGGGGTGGGATCTTCCAACCAGAATAGATGATGAGGTTCAAGCTCCTTACCCAGTCGCGCAGCTTCAATCGGGGTGAGCCGATGATGCGCATCATGCAGAAGATGAATCTCCGAACCGAACTCCTTGCGCAGTTCGGCGAAAAGTTCTGGAACGAAATTAAGGTAATGCTCAGTTGACCAGGTGTTTTCAGGCGGCGCATCTTTTTCCGCGGGCTCGTAGTACATATCTCCCCGTCCTACACCGTAGGTGCTCTTCATTCCAGGGATGCCGGATTGTGCGCGAATCGCTTTGTAACCGAGCTTGATGTATTTGCCGACAGCCTCGACCGTCTCTTCCAAATCGACACCGCTAGCGTGACCATAAACCAGAACTCCGTCTCGTGAGGCCCCTCCCAGAAGCTGGTAGAGTGGAACGTTGAGACTCTTCGCCTTGATGTCCCACAGTGCGGTATCAACGGCGGCGATGGCGCTCATGGTGACTGGCCCACGACGCCAATATGCACCCTTGTATAAATATTGCCAAGTATCCTCTATTTTGCGCGCATCGCGGCCAATCAAAAGAGGAATAACGTGGTCGGTCAGGTAGCTGGCAACCGCCAGTTCCCTGCCGTTGAGTGTGGCGTCGCCGAGACCGGAGACGCCATCTTCGGTCGTGATTTTGAGCGTGACGAAGTTTCGCCCAGGACTGCAAACTATCAGCTTGGCATCATTTATTCTCAATAGATAACTCCTCGATGATTCAATTGAGGGAGGGAGATCATGGGACATCGACAACTGGATCTGACCGGCAAGACCGCGGTCGTAGTCGGCGGCACCTCAGGCATAGGGCTGGCGCTGGCAAAAGGATTGGCCGAGGCCGGCGCCAATGTTGTTCCTACCGGCAGACGAGAAAACCTGGTTGCCGAAGCGGCTGAAGAAATTCGCAAGCGCAACCGAGGCTCATTGGCCATGACTTGCGATGTAACTGACACTGCCAGCCTGGAAAAACTTCGTGATGCAGCCATCGCGGCTTTCGGCAGCGTAGAGGTCCTGGTGAACTGTGCCGGAAAAACCAAACGCACTCCTACGTTGCAGGTAGGCAAACCGGAATGGAATGACATCATGGAGACCAACCTCACCGGAACACTACTGGCCTGCCAGGTATTCGCCCCACACATGATCGAACGGCGATATGGACGGATTGTGAACATCGCTTCCCTCTCGTCCCTCGTGGCCTTGTATGAGGTCGCGGCATATTCCGCCAGCAAAGCCGCGGTCGCATCTTTGACTAAATCATTAGCCATTGAATGGGCCCGCCATGGTGTGTGCGTGAACGCCATTGCTCCGGGTGTCTTTCGCACAGAATTGAACGCCCAGTTGTTGGACGGCACGGAGCGTGGCCGGGAGTTTCTTCTGCGCACGCCCATGAAACGCTTTGGACAGTTGGATGAACTCGTCGGAGCCGCTGTCTTTCTGGCTTCTGATAGCGCGGCCTTTGTCACCGGCCACGTGCTGGCGGTTGATGGCGGGTTCCTGGCAAGCGGCGTGAACCAATAGATTCATTGGCCGCCCCCGTGACTGCCGGATGATTTCTGTGTGTCTTCTTCCAGCGCCAACAGAGTTTCAAGCAAGTAGTACTGGCCGTATATCAACATGTCATCCGCAGGACGTGTGCCACAGCCATGACGCAAAATTCCCGGAGGAGAAGAATCGGTTTTCCCTACAGGCGAAAGGTAATGATCCATGAGAGACTGTGCGATGCGCCTGCTCTCGGCGTGATAGTGAGCAGCCTTGGCCTTATCTGAGATTTGTTGCGAAAGGTTAAACAGACCTCCAGCAATAATGGCGGCTGCTGAACTATCGCGGTTGCGATAGTGCACACCCTCATCGTCGAAATCGAACCAAGGGACACCGTCTTCTGGCAATTCGCGCAGGATGTAAGCAGCCACCTTGTCCGCAGCAGAGAGCATTCCAGGGTCGTGAGTGGCCTCATAGGCCTTGGTGAAACCGTAAAGCGCCCAGGCAGCACCCCGAGACCAGGTAGTGCCGGAAGCCAAGCCCTGATGGGTGTGCTTGAAGAGCAGTTCGCCCGCCACGCTGTTATTGGGCAAATCGAAATTGACGTTGCGCAATGTTCCGCCACGCAATTCCAGGCGCTGGCGGCCATCGCCCGGGTTGTAGTGGACCGACTGGAAAACGGAACCATCCGGCCTGAGAAACCATTCAGCGGTCTTGCTGGCATGTTTCAGTCCCAGATCGCGCCACTTGGGGTCACCAGTCTGCTCGCTCGCCCACCAGAAAATCTGGAGGTTCATCATGGTGTCAACGATGGAGTCGTCACCATTTACCTCCCATGCAGCCACCAATTGGGTACGAGGGTTGAACAGTTGAGAAAGGCGTTGAGCGGCCCGCAGCGCGCTCTCTTTCAGCTCAGAAGAGTTGGTCTGCCGGTAGCCAAGAACCGACGAGTAATAATAAAGGAAGCCGGCATCATGGTTTTGCTGCGATTCCTCTCCTACAAGGCGCGAGTTCCACAGCTCCGCCCAGCGACGATATTTTTCATCGTGAGTGTGCCCATACATCTTCCATAGCTCTCCCACCCAGAAGCCGCCAGTCCAAAAATAGCCCTCGCGCTTCTTCCATTCCCCGGTCTGATTATCTCCATCGGTGAAAAATCCAAGACCCTTGTTAGGAGCCATGTCGCCCGGAGCTGAAGCAGCAATGGTCGCCTCCCATTTGGTTGCCGTCCGATCTATCTCTTGCTTCAACAGGTCGATGGCCTGGGAATATGTCTTGGGCGCCGATTGTGACAGCGTGTCAGGAGGAGCAGACTGCGCCATCGGAGAGGAAGACAGGAATTTGACCTGAAACGGACTGCCCAATGCGTCTGCAATCTCCCGCATCGTTTGAAGGAATTGATCCTTGCTTTGAATGCCGGGATGGGGAGTTACCAGCGATGCGCGCTCTTGCATCTCCTGATTGTTGGCCACGGGAAGGTGGTCGTTACTTCCTTCCTGGTCCCAAGCTGCAAGGGTGTACCAACTGGCACTGCCGTTTTGGGTTGAAAATGTAAGCAGGTGGTTGCCGGGATCGTCTGCGGGATTAGCAGAGGAAGGTGTGATCATTACGATGCCGAGGCCAAGATTGGTTCCGCCGATAGGCTCGGTTGCAGTGGCTCCGGGCATGAGCACCTGTTCACCCCAACTCGCCAGCCATGCTCTGCCATTGGCTGAATGAAAAACGGGAACGTTAGTTTTGAGCGGCAGAGCAGTTGCGAAGGTAAGATCGGGCGCATCTGAGGAGATCGTCTGATAGAAGCCGCGATCTCCAGCCCATTGCGTGATGCGTGTGCGCAGGGTCACTGGACGTCCGCCAGCATTCCAGCCTTCATAGGTAAGCTCCACGATGGCGCGCACCGGGCCGGTCGAGATCACACGATAACTGCGAGCGTGCACATCCGAGACTCTGACCAATTTGCCGTCGCGCCATGCTCCAACTGCTCCGATGCCCAGGGCGTCGCCAACCTTGTAGATGTCCCTGCCGTCGGCAGACTCGGCATGGTAGTCATATTCGGGCGTGGCAAATCTCTTGAGCATCAAGAGCGAGCGCCGCTTACCGTACAGGTCAATGGCATTGCGGGGATCGAAATAGATGCGCCATGCGTTCTTGTCAGACTCCCAACCCAGGCCTTCGATTTTTTTGGCAAACAGTGCATCCGTCTGCGCTGGATACTCCCCTCGGATTTTGAAAATCCTTCCTGGCTCACCATAGCTAATGGTCACAATGCAGGTCTCATGCGGCTGCAAGTCAAGCTGGAACGCCAACTCGTCGGCTTTGCCGTCATTATCTAGGTCGTCTACCTGGGAAGGAATTTCTTTCGCTTGCAGCACGGCAGCATCCTGCTGCAAGTCTTTGGTATGGGTCACGGTGACGATCAATGATCCTGCGCGAAGACCAGGAGCGATCTTGCGCAGTTCCGAGATGGGAATCACTACAGGTTCCGCCCGCCGCTCTGCGGTGGAAGAATTGGTCACGGAGAGTTTAATGCCCAGCAGATGAGGGCTGGCATGAGCCGGGGCACAGAGCAGGAGGATACATGCGAGGAAAAACCAGAGGGGATCGGAGGATCGAAAATCAAATGCGCTCGCTGCGCGAGCTCGTTTGCCGTGCATTTGGCCAGGATTCTCGATGTTGGTATGCAGAGCTATTGACTTGTGCATGGTGGTGGTTCCGGCTACCTGTAATCGTTTCGGCATAGCGTAAATATTGCGAGAGTCTCGGTTAGATGTAATCGTTTCGGCACGGGGTAAACACATCGATTACGTGCGAGGCTTCGACGGCGCTGGCCTGATGCTCCACACCGCCGCGCACTACGAAGCTATCTCCGGAGTGGACGTCAAATGTCTTGCCCGCACAGATAACTCTAAGATGGCCGGAGATGACATAGACAATCTGTTCATGGGGATGGCTGTGGGCCGCGCCGATCCACCCCTTCTCCATGCGGTGCTCAGCCAGAAACAACTGGTCGTTGTAGGCCCCCACCAAGCGGGTAAGGCCCGGTTCGGGGGCGCTACGTTTGGTCTCAGTACTAGTGACCACAACCACTTCAGGCGTGGTATCGACAGGGTTCATGGTTATCCTCCCTTGACGGCAGTTTCCGTCAATGTTGAATTGCGTGCCGCCTGCACAATCTGCAGAAATTGCTTTCCGAGTTCGGTAATCAGATGGGGTGTGCCGGAATTCAGCGCGGAAGCCAAGACCAGTTCACCTCCGACTCCCAGCGCCTCTGAACCGGCGTGAATAAAATCAGCAGCCGTCTTAAGATTCACTCCGCCGGTGGGTATAAACGGTATCTGGGGAAATGGGCCTTTTAACGCTTTAATGTAACTGGCGCCTCCAACACCGTTGCAGGGAAAGATCTTCACCAAATCGGCGCCGGTCTTCCACGCAGCCATGACCTCGGTGGGCGTAAGCGCGCCAGCCATCATCAAAACTCCCCTGGAGCCCACAAATTCCACTGTGGCCTCATCGAAACCAGGAGAGACGATGAACTGAGCGCCAGCGTCGAGACAGCGTTTTGCGCTTTCTACATCCAGCACAGAACCAGCGCCCACGAGCAAGTCGCCTTGAAAGTCGCTGCAGAGCGATTCAATCACCTTTTCCGCGCCGGGCACAGTCAAGGTGACCTCCATCACGGAGATTCCACTTTCATATAGAGCATCCACGGCCATGAGGGCTTTCTGTGCCGAAGAAGCCCGTATGACCGGCACGATTCCGGTGGAAACTACACGCAAGTGCGCCTCTGCTTTGGTCATGCGCTTACCTCCGGTTCATTTCCTAACTGCGCGGATTTCAAACCAGGATTGAGGAGATGGATGATCAAAAGGGCCGTGAGATAGGCGGAGCCCGCAGTGATGAAAAGAGGCAGGTAGGATCCTCTCCATTGCAAGACACGTCCGGTGATCTTAGCTAGCAGCAGCCCACCTACCGCACCGAACATGCCACCTAGCCCGACGACCGAACCGACAGCACGCCGGGGAAATGTATCCGAGGCGAGCGTAAATATATTTGCCGACCAACCCTGGTGGGCGGCGGCCGCTAAACCAATTAAAACCACCGCCGACCACAAACCGGAGACTTTGGAGGCAAACACAATCGGCACTACCGCCAGCGCACAGATCAGCATGGCGGTCTTGCGGCTGGAATTGATCGACCATCCACGCTTGATCAAAGAGGACGACAACCACCCTCCCCCAATGCTGCCGATGGTGGCCATCTGGTAAACAACGAAGAGAGGAAGCGTGACACCCGAGAGCGTGAGCCCGTGTTTCTTGTACAGAAAATCCGGAAGCCAAAATAAATAGAACCACCAGATGGGGTCAGTAAGAAACTTGCCAATGGCAAAGGCCCATGTCTGTTTGTGAGGCAGCAATTGGAGCCAGGGGATCTTTGCAGTGGGTTCAGGAGGACCATTGCGGATGTAGTCCAGCTCTGCCTTGTTCACGCGGCGATGATTTTCAGGCAGTTGATATACCAAGAGCCAGGCAATCAACCAAACAAAACCCAGGGCGCCGGTCACAACAAACGCCATTCGCCAGCCATAACGATTTGTGATCCAGGCCACTATGAACGGCGCCAGCAGAGCGCCGATATTCGTACCAGAGTTAAAAATACCGGTGGCCAGGGCACGCTCTTTCTTTGGGAACCATTCGGCCACTGCTTTGATAGAAGCGGGAAAATTGCCGGCTTCACCCAGACCAAGGACCAAGCGCGCCGCGCTGAAGCCCATAAGGGAATAAGCAAGGGAATGGGCCATGGCCGCGATACTCCAGACCACCACCGACAGGGAAAAGCCTTTACGCGTCCCCAACCGGTCCATGATCCTGCCAGCAAAGAACAACGCAATAGCATAGGCAAGCTGAAAAACAAAGACGACGTTGCTGAAATCAACCTCATTCCATCCAAGATTGTCATGAAGAGTCTGCTTGAGCAGTCCAATGATCTGGCGGTCGACATAGTTAATGGACGCGGCAAAAAACAGCAGCGCACAGATAATCCAGCGGTAGTGACTTGCTGCTGACAGAAAGCCCGTACCTGCGGTAGTTTCTTCGTGCAGGGTGTTTTTTGTCGCTTGCGCTTCCATCAGTTTCTCCCTTATTCCCCGGCGTCAAATCCTTCACTTTGTCGTATCTAAAAGTGGCCAGCACTTAAAGTGCTCGTGTACCTTAAGTGCAGCGGAGCATTTCCTTCGCTGTGCTCAGGATGACATTGATCCTCTCTCTTGCATCCGGTTATTTCCGCCACAAGGTTCATCTCCTTTCTCCGCGCCTTACACTCCGTTGTGCTCAGCTTCTTTGCGGCGCTACGTTCGGGGCAACAAATGCTCTAACGTCCCATCCAGCCGCCATCCACTACCAGGACATGACCGTGAACATAATCACTGGCAGCCGAGCAAAGAAATACGGCTGCGCCACCGATGTCTGCCGGTTCTCCCCACTTCCCGGCGGGAATACGTTCCAAGATCTGCCGATTGCGCGTTTCATCGCGCTGCAGAGCGATAGTGTTCGCAGTGCGTATGTAGCCGGGCGCAATGGCGTTAACGTTAATTCCGTGAGGGGCCCATTCATTGGCGAGCGACTTAGTAAGCTGCGCCACAGCGCCCTTGGAGGCGGCATACGCCGGGACCGTAATGCCTCCTTGAAATGCCAGCAAGGATGCGATGTTCAAGATCTTGCCCGGCTTCTTGTTTTCAATCCATTCGCGGCCGGCCAGTTGACTCAATTGAAAGACGCTCCTTAAGTTCACCTGCAAAACCAGGTCCCAATCTTCGAGTGCAAATTGGTGCGCTGGCGCTCGCTTGATGATGCCGGCGTTATTTACCAAGATATCGATCGCAGCAAAAAACCGGGCGTTCTGAAAAAGCTCCTGTGCGCCCACAGGCTTTGACAGATCGGCCTGTATGGCGGTCGCGCGGCGGCCCAAGCGCTCGATTTTTCTGCATGTCTCTTCTGCCGGACGTGAGTTGCCATGGCAAACCACGTCCGCTCCCGCCTCCGCAATCGCTATAGCAATAGCAGCTCCGATCCCGGCAGATGATCCGGTGACCAACGCAGTTTTGCCCGAGAGATTGAAGGAGTCAAAAGCCACCACTACTTCCGGCTGGCCTCAAGACCCGACCCTGACGCGCTGAATTCAGGTTGAATGTTCACAACGCCGTATTGGCGGTCTTCAACCTCGCGATGCGCCGCCATGGCCCAGAGAAAGCCGATACGGTGCCCGGGCGCGGAGACATTGGGGTGATAGCCGCGAGGCATCAATACCGCATCTCCTTCCCGCACCACCGCGACCAGCTCAGGCTCATTGGTGTCTGTGTACACGAACTGCACTCCGAATCCGGGCGCCGGCATTTCGATATAGACATACATCTCTTCCAGCATCTTGGCATGCTCATGCGGCGGCCAGCTCGTCCAGTTCCCCGGTTCAGAGATGGTAAAACCTGCAAGGACGCGGCCGGCCTGAACATTCTTCCCGATCACAATGTTGAGGTCTCGGGTGGTGGCTGCGCCTCCGGCAATGAAGTGGAGTGTCTTATCTTCCCGAATATTCTCATATCGCACCACTTGCAACGGATAGTTTCCCTCGACCTCGGCGGAGAACTCGGCAAAATCGGCTGACTTTCCACGAACATGCACACTCGATCCTCGGGGAATGTAAACGGCATCATGCTTGTCGAGAGTGAATTGGTTTTCGCCAATAGTGCACTCAGCATGGCCGGAAAGGCAGATGAGGGCCGCCTCACGGTTCCCGGTGTTGAAGCTCACCTCAGGCGCAGCAGAGTCCAGCTTGATGCGCGCGTAGCAAAGGTGCGTCATGCTACTGTTTTCAGGAGTGATCACAACCTTGCGGCCGGAATGAATATTGGTCTTCCGAAAAATGTTGCCTTCATGAACAAGACGGCCTGTCTCTGGATAAATTTGAGTGCTCATGGTTCTCCTTAAAGCAAAAGGACTCAGCGGGCGATGCGCGCTGAAACTCCTTTCATCACTTTTTGAACTTCTTCAAAAGTTGCCATCGAGGTGTCCCCTGGCGTGGTCATGGCAAGGGCGCCGTGAGCAGCGCCGCATTCCACCGCCCAGGCGGGACCGTGGCCGGATAGTATTCCGTAAATCAGTCCTGAGGCATACGAATCTCCACCACCCACACGATCAAGTATCTCCACATCGGAGCGCTGGATAGCTTCATGGAAATTACCTTCGCAATAGCAGATCGCTCCCCAATCATTGCGGCTGGCCGATGCAACCGTGCGCAGGGTGCTGGCAACGACTTTAAGGTTGGGATACTCTCTGGCAACTTCTTTCATCATCTCTTTGAAACAGGCGGTGTCGAGAGCGGAAAAGTTCTCGTCCACACCTTTTACGGCAAAGCCCAAGGCAGCCGAGAAATCCTCTTCGTTGCCAAACACAACATCGGCCAGCCGCACCAGTTCACGGTTGGTGGCCTGGGCTTTTTTGAGACCTCCGTTGGATTTCCAAAGGGAGGCCCGATAGTTCAAGTCATAAGAAATAATTACGCCATGCCGCTTGGCTGATTCCATTGCTTCCTGAGCAATCCGAGGAGTGGTTTCCGATAGAGCAGCGAAAATCCCGCCAGTATGAAACCATCGGCACCCATCATGAGCAAAAATGTGGTCCCAATCTATGTCACCAGGTTTCAATTGCGAGACGGCCGTGTGGCCGCGGTCTGAACATCCCACTGCGGCCCGCAAGCCAAAGCCTCTCTCGGTAAAGTTCAACCCGTTGCGGACTTGTCGTCCCACAGCATCGTATTCGACCCACCTTATATAAGACTGATCCACGCCTCCCTGATAGATCAGGTCTTGAACCAGCCGGCCCACAGGATTATCGGCAAATGCAGTCACAATGGCGGTATTCAACCCGAAGCAGCGCTTCAGACCACGAGCGACGTTATATTCCCCGCCGCCTTCCCAGACGCGGAACTCCCTGGTGTGGGCGATCCGGTTCTCTCCAGGATCAAGGCGAAGCATCACTTCCCCCAAAGCAACCAAATCCCACCGGCACTTTGATCTGTCTTTGACCTTAAAGCTATACATGGTTCGTTCGACCCATTACCTGCCACGCTGAGTGGCTGAAGCACAACACTGCGCTTCGTTCAGGATGACACCTCTATAAATTGGCTGATGACATATCTGTAATTATTTCTCGTCTTCCACCAGTGCTAGAAGGCCAGTCGCAGGCCGAGTTGAACCTGCCGGGTGGCCTGGGCACTAGTGATTGTTCCAAACGTGGCGGTGCCTACGGTTGCATTCGGAGGATTCAAGTTCGCCATGTTGAACACATTCATCGCTTCTGCCCGGAACTGAAGATTCATGCTCTCCCTGACCTTGAAGGTTCGAAAGATGGCCAGATCGACGTCCTTATATCCTGGCGCGTCCAGAAGATTTCGCGGAGAGTTGCCATCCACGGGAGAACCATTGATCGGAGCATTTCTGGCAAAGGCAGCGGTATTGAACCACGCGGCGCTGCCGGGATTCGAGATATTCGGGTTGCCGACCAGTTGCGCGCGGTCGTTATTGTTGCCGTCAAGGTTAGCGTCTGCGCCGTTTGAAATACTGAAAGGCAGGCCGCTGTGAACTTTCAAAATCGGGGAGATAGACCACCCGTTCACCACATTCCGCAGCAATGAGTTTCCGCCGGTGTAGTAGTCGGGCTGATAGATCATGGAGACCACCATCTGGTGCCGCATATCGGTATCGGCCCGTCCACGATCGAGGCGGATGTTGGCAATATCCTCAACGCCGCCCTGGGTAGTGTTGTTCTGAAGCTGCACACTATCGAATGTCTTGCTATAGGTGTAGAAGGCATTGAACAGAACGTGATGCGACATTCTCTGGGTGGCGCTGATCTGAAATGCATGATATGAGGCTGTTTGGCCTGACTGCATGGAGAGCACCGCGCCGAAGGCAGGGTTGGGCCGCCTGGACTGCACATTAGAAGCAGTCGCCCCGGCAAAGGCAGGATAATTCAAGTCAACAGCAAAGGGCAGATTGTGGCTCAAAGAACCGACATAAGCCGCGTTGATGCTCATGTTCTGCGTGACTTGCCGTTGGACCGAGAAGTTGAGCTGATAGGTATAGGGCCAGCTAAAGCCAGGTGCTGGACCAAAGATTGAACCACCCGGCACAAACTGACCGTTGTATGGGAATGGATTCCCTCCGACCAGTCCTTTGTAAGGATTGGTCAGGGTCGCGCCCGCTCCTTTGTTGCTAGACGTGTTGTTGTTGGTGAAGGTCAACCGAACAGCGAACGGCTCGAAGTTGGAGGTAGTATTCCACTGGTTGCCGGAAACACTACCGTAAAAAATGCCAGCGCCCGCGCGGATTGCAGTTTTTCCATCGCCAAACGGGTCCCATGCCAGACCAACGCGCGGCGAGAAATGGCTCCAGCTTGTGGAGACGATGCCACGCGTAAATCCAGGATCACCGGCAAAGAGTATCCCTACTGGAGCAGACGGTCTTACAGTTGAGTGCGCCCCTGGCACATAAGTCGATTCTTTGTTCTGAGGATCAGTCGGCGGGGTCTGCACGTCCCAGCGCAACCCCAGATTCAGCATGAGTCGAGGATGGATCCGGAAATCATCCTGCACGAAAATCGCGCTATACCAGCTATTGGTAAATCCAAAGCTTGGGGCATCCTGGGAGAGCGAACTGGGGAGTCCAAGCTCGAAATCCGCCAGGGCATTCTTGCTCACGACGCCGTTGAAGGTGAAGACGCCATAGTTATTCAACAGCGCCTGCTGGATATCTTTATCAAGTGAAATCTCACCACCAAACTTGAGCGAGTGCCGGCCATGGGTGTAGCTGAAGGTGTCGCGGAGCGCATAAAAGTTGGTGCCAGCCACTGGTCCGGCAATGGCCTGGGTCAGGTTAAAAAATCCAGTGACGCCGATTTGCGGCAATGAGGGAGTACCCTGAACGGTAAACAACGACCCCAGGTCTCCCAAGGAACTTTGCGGCACATTTAGACGCCCGCCGAAATTGCGGGTGTAGGTGAGCCAGAGCTGGTTAACCATTTGCGGATTGACGATCCAGGTGTCGCTCACGTTGGCATCATGCTGGCGCCAGTCAAATTGCTGGTTGGACCAGGGCAGATTACCTGTACCCGCCCGGACAGTATTAGTCCCGCTCGTCTCAAAATAGCTCATGGCCAAGCGGTGGCTGCCGCTGAAATTGTGGTCCACCTTCGCCAGAAACTCATCCGTATTATAGGGACTGGGACCAAACCCCTGCCATTTGTTTCCAGCCACATTGGACGCGGGAATGAACTTGTTGATGATGCCCATGGCCACGTTGTCCCGGCGATTGACGGGGATGAAATTATTCAGGAAAGGCTTGCCGGTAGTTGGATCGATAGGCTTCACCGCAGACTGGGAGAAATCTCCATTGCGCTCCAACGCCGTGGGCACGACCGCGCCGTTAAAAAACGTACTCGTTACCTGCCGCAGGCCAGCATAAGAGCCAAAGAAGAAAGTTTTGTTCTTGATGATCGGACCGCCAATTGCCCCACCAAAGCGGTTGCGGTGCAAAGGGGGAGTATCAAAAGTGTTGCCCCAATCATTGGCGTTGAAAACGGTGTTCTGCACGAACTCGAACAAGGAACCATGAAAATCGTTGGTGCCTGACTTAGTGAGGACGTTGACGACGCCACTGGCAAATCGTCCGTATTCGGCATTGTAGTTATTGGTCTGTACCCTGAACTCCTGGATAGCGTCGGGATTGGGAAGAATGTTGCCGGTGTTGCGGAGACTGGTCATGTTAATTCCGCCGTCCAGGTAGTAGTTCACGGAGCCAGCGCCGCCATCCACACCACCATTGATCAAGGTGCGCTGTTCAGGATAGCCAAGAACAATACTGTTGTCGTTCCTTTGAACACCTGGAGTCAGATCGAGCAGCGTGTAGACATTGCGGTTGACGATCGGCAAGTCGACGATCTCCTGGTTCTCCACGGTGCGCCCCAGTTCCGGATCGCTGGTATTCACAATGGGGGCCGCCCCGGTTACCTCAACCGTCTGTCCTGCCGAGCCGACCTCCAGGGAGGCATCCACACGTGCCGTCTGGTCCACTTGCAGCGTCACACCGCTCTGAATGAATTTCCTGAAGCCGGTAGCTTCCACTGCAATGGAATAATTTCCCACAGGCAGAAACTCAATCCTGTATTCGCCCTGAGCGTTGGTCTTGACCGAACGAGCAATACTTGTGCCGGTGTTGGTCGCGGTTACCTGAGCATCAGCGATTACCGCACCGGTCTTGTCAGTCACGGTTCCAAACAGGTTTGTGGTAGTGATCTGGGCATTTAGAAGCGATGGCATCAACCCCAGTACACACAGGGCCCATACACAGAATCTTGTTTTCATCTTGATACCTCCACAGATTAGTCAATTACAAAATTGACGAGGGTTAATACCACATTATGAGACTATGTTTCATATTTAAAATCATGCACAAAAAACCCGGCTTGCGCCGAGTTTTGAAATTGCTATGCCCCAATGGTTGCTTTTATCCCCAAGTCGACTTGCTGTTCCTTAAAACCCAGTTCCACTGAGAGAGCGTGGGCCGCTGCAATGACCGGGGCCGAAAGGCCCTTTACTTTTTCTTTCGTCACACGGAATGCGGGGCCGGAGACACTGATGGCAGCTACCGGTTCACCGGAAAAGTTGCGGACGACACAGCCAACACAGCGAACCCCTTCCTCAATTTCTTCGTTGTCAATGGCATAACCACGTTCACGGATCGCACTCAGCTCCTTTTTGAGTTCAAGAAAACTGGTAATCGTGTTGGCAGTCACAGCCCGCAGCGCATGCTTGCGGACAATCACCTCTACTTGCGCTTCCGGCAAATAAGCCATCATGGCCTTGCCCATTGCGGTGCAATAGGCGGGGTTCCTTCGCCCCACGCTGGAGGACATACGCACCGATCTCGCGGGCTCAACTTTATCAAGGTAAACAACTTCGGAATCGTCCAGAATGCCAAGATGCACGGTTTCGCTGGTCTCCAGAACCAGTCTGTCGAGGAAGGGCCGGGCGCGTTCGCGAAGATCGAGTTGCGAAACGGCCTTAGTTCCCAACTCGAAAAGCTTTAAGCCAAGACGATACCGGCCATTGAACGAATTCCGCTCGATTAACTTATGGCGTTCCAGCACCATGATCAGGCGGTGGGCCGTACTCTTGTGAAGTTCCAGCTTCTCAGAAATCTCTCCCAGCGAGAGATCAGGACCTTCGGTGGAGAGCATGTCGAGAATCGCTAATGCGCGGTCCAGCACCTGAACTTGATAAGGCGATTTAACAGGAACGATTGTCTTAGATTGTGACACGATATGGCATTATATGAAAAACAAATACGAAGTCAAGGATTTCCATCAAGGACCGACAAAGCTTAAAAACTGGCTAAGTATCCATGGAGTATCCAAAAGGGAGGTGGCGAATGGGTAAGGCCGCTTTTCATCAAAGCCGGGGCGGCTGTGCCACTATGCCTGAAAATCTTCTCTTCCTGCGAGATTTCCAGCCGTCCCTGCGGGACTTAACTCGCTCATTTACTCTTACCCAGCACTGGCGTGCTGGGCTATTTTAGCTTCGTCCCTGCCGGGACTTGTGGGTTACCGGCGCCATAGCATTTTCGACAAAACATATCGTGCCAAATCGTTAACCAATCCGTGAACATCCGCGTGGATCCGCGGTAAGGTTTGGTTGCGGCTTGCCGCGCTGTGCCACATAACTTACTACCGGCGAGCGGCAGAGGTTTCCAGCATCTGCCCAGGGGCAGCCAGCTCAAGGGCCAGATAGCTGGCAGCATTTTTGAAGCAGATATCTTCGATCATCCTGCCAATGAGATCTTCTTCGGCCGGAAGCTGGCCGGTCTGCATCTCATGCCCCAGGAGATTGCAGAGCACACGCCGAAAATACTCGTGGCGAGGATAGGACATAAAGGAACGGGAATCAGTGACCATCCCTACGAAACGGGAAAGCAAGCCGGTGTTGGAAAGTGCGTTTAGCTGCCATTCGATTCCCTCTTTCTGGTCCAGAAACCACCAGGCACTGCCTAGCTGGATTTTGCCGGCCACACTGCTGTCCTGAAAGCCACCGATCATGGTTGCGAAGACGTAATTATCGCTGGGGTTCGCGTTGTAGATAATTGTCTTGGGCAGAGCGTTCTCCTGATCCAGGCGGTCGAGATAGAGCGCACAGGCATTTGTTTGAGGACAGTCACCGATAGAATCAAATCCGCAATCAGCTCCCAGTTGAGCGCGCATCCTGGTGTTCACGTTGCGACATGCACCCAGGTGCAGTTGTTTAGTCCAGCCCTTTTCGGCGTCCAGCCCACCGAAGTACAGCATCATGTAGGAAGCAAATCTTGAGTACTCTTCAGGACTGGCTGCCTGGCCTGACCGGGCTTTATCGAAAATGGCTCCAGCCTCGCGGTCGCTGCAAGAGTCAGCGTAACAACGGTCAAGACCGTGATCGGAAAGACGTCCGCCGTGACGGTGGAAGTCAGCGTGTCTGGCTGCAAGCGCATCCAGAAAATCCGAGAGACGGGTAATCTGACAATTGGCAACTGCTGCCAGCCGATCCAGCCAGGAATTGAAGTCCTGAGGGAGGTTCACGTCCAGGGCGTTGTCAGGACGGAATGTGGGGTAGACCCGGACCGGCAGATTAGAAGCAGCAATTTTACGGTGCCACTCAAGGTCGTCAGCGGGATCGTCGGTAGTACACACTGCCTTGACGCAAAATCTTTTCAGTATTCCTCGGGCACTGAATTCCCTGGTTGACAGCAGCGCGTTGGCGCGCTTCCAGATTCCCGCAGCTGTCTTCTCATCCAACAGCTCATCAATTCCGAAATACCGCTTCAACTCCAGATGGGTCCAGTGGTACAGCGGATTTCTCAGAGTTTTCGGCACGGTGCTGGCCCATGCCTGGAATTTTTCATAGGGAGAGGCATCGCCGGTGCAGTAACGCTCATGCACACCATTGGCGCGCATGGCCCGCCATTTGTAGTGGTCGCCCTCCAGCCAAATCTCAAACAAGTTTTTAAAGCATCGGTCTTCGGCGATGTCTTTGGGCGATAAATGGCAGTGGTAATCGAGAATCGGTTGCTCAGCGGCATAATTCCCATGTAAACGCCGGGCCGTTTCATTATGTAAGAGAAAATTATCAGCAATAAATCCCATTGAGCTCTAACCCATTGAAAACTCTTTAACACGCTCTGCGCCTGCGCCGGCTCCGTCTGCTTTACTAACAAGCTTGCCGTTGATGCGGACATTGCGCAGTTCAAGGTCCTTCACGTTCTCAACCACGCTGGGCTTGGCAACACCCTCAAGGTCACAATCTACCAGACGTACGTTCTCTATGGGAGCATTCTTGAATCCTCGCAGGTAAAGGGCGTACTGCGCTTTTTTCATCGTAAGATTCCGAAGCTCTACATTGCGAACCACAGGGACAAACTTTCCAGCTTCCCCTTCCTCATAAAAGTCATCAATCGTTAGCCCCGCCACGGCAACCTCTCCGACCTCTACATTTCTCACATGGATGTTTTCGAGCCGGCCGCCGCGCATGGCGTTGTTCTTGATTCGCACGGCGCTATCCAGATGAGGGCTGTCCATCCGGCAGTTCTCGGCAAAGACATTTCGTACGCCGCCGGAAATTTCGCTTCCAATGGTCACGCCGCCGTGGCCGTCTTTCATGTGGCAACCTTGGATCACGATGTTTTGCGAAGGCATATTCACGCGCCGCCCATCCCCATTCCTTCCCGCTTTGATGGCAATACAGTCATCTCCGGTATTGAAATTGCAATCTTTGATTAACACATCCGTGCATGATTCGGGGTCGCAACCATCGGTATTCGGGGCGGAGTCGTGATTGGAACTGGCGCCTGTAATCGTCATCTTGTGCACAGTAACGTTGGTGCAAAGTACGGGATGGACCTGCCACATGGGGGAGTTTTTCAGGGTCACACCCTCGATAAGAACATTCTTGCAGCGATAAGGCTGGATAAACTGCGGCCGCAGGTAATGCCCCTCTCCGAACACTCTTTCGCTCACCGGAACGCCTCTCTCCGCCATATCAAAGAGCAGGTTCCGGTCTTTCTCCTGGCTCGGATCGCCTTTTTTCCATCCACATCGCTCGCGTCCTTTCCATGGCCACCAATGCTCGCAGTCGGCGTTGCCGTCGATCGTGCCGCTGCCGCTGATCCCGATGTTTTCCTGCTCGAATGCATAGATGAACGGCGAGTAGTTCATCAACTCGATGCCCTCCCATCTGGTAAACACCAGCGGGTATTTCTGGCTATCGCGCGTGAAGCGCACAGTCGCGCCAGACTCTATATAAAGGTTAATGTTGTTCTTGAGATGAATAGAGCCAGTACTGAACTCGCCTGGAGGAACAACCACGCGCCCACCACCGGCTGCCTTGCAGGCTACAATTGCCTTTTGGAAAGCGCCGGTACAATCAAATTTTCCATCGCCTATGGCTCCGAACTTTGTAACGTCGAAGTCTCGATTGGGGAAAACGGGGGACTTGATGCGGGCGAGTATCTGGGGGAGAGTGTCCCAGGGATCAGCAGGCCCCTCGCGTCCGGCTGCGCCAGCCTGCACGGCTGAACTGGGACGGTAAAGATAGGCTGGCTGGACAAGCAAGGCACTTCCACCAACCAGGAACATTTTCAGAAACTCGCGGCGATTTCTCATTTTTGTTTGGCCCACAAAGCTGTCATCAATCTCATTGGTGGTAAGGCTTTGATGCTCCTTTGCGTTGTTGGCGTAAGACTCGCTGAAACTATTCCTCCTCCTTATTAGAAGATGTATTTTGCCGCGAGTTGCAGGACGCGGGGAGTTCCGACAGTCGTCGTAATCTGGCCAAACTGACTGCTGCTTGGATTGCTGTTTACCGGGTTGGCAAAATTGGGATGGTTCAAAAGGTTGAACGCTTCGAACCTCAACATCAGATTCTGGCTTTCCCGAACCTTGAATTGACGGGAAAGGCCGGCATTGAAGGTAAGAAAGCCGGGTCCTTCCAGCGTATTGCGGCCGGCCGTGCCAAATGTCCCTGGAGCATTGGTCACGAATGCGCTGGTGTTGAACCAGCAGGTTGGCGTACCTACCGCTGCGCCGTTGGGACAGATTCCTGTATTCGGATTCCCGACGATATCTGCGCGGTCCTGCTTGATTCCGGTGAGGGAGGCATCGGAGCCGCCCAGGGCCGAAAAATGATTGCCGGTGTGGTAGCCGACGATGGTAGAAATCTGCCAACTCCCCAAAAGAGCACCGGTAATCCCGTTGCTGAATTTAGGACTGCTGGCCACGAAAGAAGAGTTAAAGATGTGGCGTATATCAAACGAACAGTTGCCATGATCAGCCGCAAAATTGTTTGGGTTGGCAATCAACCGGCTGCTGGAAAGCTCGCCCGCAAATTCTCCGCTACCGATGCAATGCGACCAGGTATAGTTCGCCAGCAAAGTAAAGTGCTGGCTGAAGCGATGGTTTGCAGTCAGGAGAAGTCCATTGTAAGAGGCGTTGCCTTCATCTGTTGCAGTGGAGACACTCGAGAAAAATGCTCCGTTCGTTGGATTTTGCAATGCCAGCACTCGCCGAACCTGCTCGTTCGCGGTGGTCGAACACGGAGAAGTGCCGGCGCCATGCACAGGCTTGACAGTGCTGGAGCTGGCGCAATCGCTACCGGGAATGAAAACCGGAGCATTGGCATCATACCCAAGCCACAGATGGTTGGTCCGGTTGCCGAGATAGCTGGCGGAGACCAGCCAGTTCGGTCCAAACTGCTTATCAATCGAGAGGTTCCATTGTTGTACGTAGGTGGGCCGTAGATTGAGGGGCAGGTTCACATAGACGCCATTGGCCGGGAAGAATGCATTGCTTCCGCCAGCAGTTGGGAAGGGCAATGGAAATGGCGGAACTGTCAGGCCCTGATAGGGGTTTGTAAGTCCTCCAGCCGGGCGCGAGATTGATATCCCGCTGCCGAACGGGCTATTGTCAGCGAAGCGGTCGAAGTAGAATTCTTCTGGGTTGTCATAGAACAAGCCATAGCCGGCGCGAATGGTTTCCTTACCCTTACCCCGTGGGTCCCAGTTGAAGCCGCCGCGCGGAGAGAAATTTGACGAATGACCATTGACGTAGGAGCAGGGCGTCTGCGAATCTCCACAGAAGAACAGTCCTGGAGGCGCATTCGGAAACACTGTGCTTCTAACTCCGGCAGCAAAGGCAGCAGGATCGAAATGACTGCCGCGTTTGTAGCGGTCTTGCGCCGGGTAATAGGGCTCCCAGCGCAATCCGAAATTCAGAGTCAGATTCGACAAGACCCTGTAATTGTCCTGAATATAGAGGCCGTAATAGCTTTGTCTCCAGTTCTCCTGCTCATTGTTGCCCTGGCTAAAAGTCTGGACAGCCCCCAGCATGAAATCAGCCAGAGAATCTCCGCTAGAACCAGCGCTTGACTGCCCGCTAAAAGCAAACTGTCCATCGCTTTGGAAGGTCGATAATTCGTTGAGTTGGCTATGAATCCAATTGACTCCAAAAGCAATCTGATGCTTGCCTCGCGACCAATCGAAATCATCCGCCAGATGGAAGGAATTGTTATTGAAGTGACCTGGAGTTGCAGTCCCGCTCTCCACATTAAAGTAGTTGCTGATGCTTACCACCAGGGCGCTGGGTACGGGGCTGGGAACATTGATGCCGAGCGCGCCCGGATTGGGAACGTTGGCGGAAGGACCACGGAAGATCGCCATCCGGTTGGCGGTAAGGTGGACCGAATTGATCATCGAATTGCTCAGAGTATATGTATCGCCAATCACCGCCGACTGGTTGCGCGCAAACTGGCCAGCCTTGCCGGTAGTCAAGAGGTTGGCGCCGTCAAAAATCGGCGGGTCGCGGAAATCAGTGATGAAATAACGTCCGAACACCGTGTTTTTTGAGCTCTGAATCCAATCCATACGGGTCACGCCCTGATCTTCGTCCCCAGTGTTGAAGAGGGATAGGCTCGTTCGTCCGCATGGATCGCCGGAAACAGGAATGAAGTGCAAGAGGTTCAAGGCTTGCTGATTAAAGCGGCCCGTAGGAATCTTGTTGCCTGCAAATGTCTTGGACGAATTGGCAGGATCTTTCAAGGTGCGTGCCTTGCTCAGACAAGTTGTGGATTCCAGGACGCTGAAATCTCCGGCAAGCGCCGCAGCCGTGGGCACTGCGATTGTGGTGGGCGCTTGCGCCTGAAAATTACGCGTAGCCTGGTAGCCGACAAAGAATTGCAGTTTGTCGTGGACAATGGGCCCGCCCAAGGTCCCACCGAACTGATTGCGCCGCAGCGCATTGTCGTTCGGATTCGCCCCAGACGTGCTGCGCACAAAGGGAGAGATCCAGTGGTGCGCATTCACGGCATCGTTGCGAAAGAATTCAAAAACATCGCCGTGGAAGCTGTTGCTGCCTGATTTGGTAACCACATTGACGACCGAACCAGGATGCGCCCCATAGCGCGCTGTAAGCGTGCTGGTCTGCACGCTGAACTCCTGAATGGCATCGGGGAATGGGAACGGCATGTTCAGGTTGGAAAACTTATCGACGTGGTCGCCACCATCCAACAGATAGTTGTTGGCATTCTGCTGTCCGCCGGCTACCGAGATGGTGGCGGTTACGGAGCTGGTGACGTTGCCGTTTCCGTAATTCTTGCTGCTTAACAGATCGTTGCCGGGAATCGAAGGGTTGGCTGCGCCGCCTGAGAGCAGAATCAAATCTGTGGCTTGCCGGCCATCCAAAGGAAGATCAACCACCCGCTGCTGATCGATGATCTGCGAAACCGAAGTCTCATTGGTCTGGACCATCACGGCGTCGGCGGTTACTTCCTGCACAGTCGTGACTGTTCCCACCCGGAGTTGCACATCAATCTTGGGGTCTTGACTCACCTGCAAGGTAAGCCCCGTCTGAAGATAGTTTTGAAACCCCTGGGCTATTACTTCCAATTGGTACGGCCCGACCGGCAGAGTGGGCAACGAAAAATGGCCCTCCGAATTGGTAGTCGTTGTCCTGACCAGTCCGGTCGAAAGCTGGGTAGCTTTGACCTGAGCGCCGACAATTGCGGCATCACTGGGGTCAGTGACAGTCCCGTGCATTTGAGCATAATTGACTGCCTGCCCGACGGCGCTCACGGCCAGGAACCCGACAAACAAAAACACAATCAGAATCCCGCGGAACCATCCATCTTTCATGACTTCCTCCTCCGAACCTGATTTCCCCAAGGGAAACTTCGTGTTGGGCATAAACGCCGGTGAATTACTAAGGCATGAACAACCTGAAGGACGCTAACACTCTGGCTTGTCGTCAGTCATTATGCGTACCTGTGGCGGACTCCTGCGAGTCATTGGCCATCGGCGAAAGTAAGCCTGATTTGATGTTGAGTCAATTTTAAAGATTTTAACTATCTGTTAAGTTTTTTAAAACAATGTCTTAATTTAAGCTCTCTCTGCATCTGGTTTTTTTTTGGAGGAAATACTCATGGACCTATGGCAGCTTGAGTTGCTACTGGCAGTCGTGAATTCGTCGTCGATGACGCGGGCGGCCGAAAAGGTCCACTTATCGCCGGCGGCGGTGAGCCTGCAACTGCACAAATTATCGTCCGAGCTGCGGGTGGATTTGTTCGTGCGCTCCGGAAAGAGGCTGCTTCCCACACCAGCGGCTTTGCGGCTGGCCGAACATGCCAGGACTGTGATGAATCAAGTGCATGATATCCATGAGGAGTTTAAGAACGATCCCGGCAAAGATACGCGTCCTTTCCACTTCGCTACGGGAGCTACCACGCTGATCTACAGGCTGGGCGGCCCGTTGCGACGGCTGCGCAAACAGTATCCGCAAACCGAATTTCACGTGACTGTCGCCGCCACCGAGGAGATGGTAACCGGGTTGCTTGACCGCCAGTTTGACCTGTCATTAATTTCTCTGCCGGTGGTGAATTCGAAACTGAAAATTGTCCCATTATTTGACGAGGAATTGCTGTTGCTCCGTCCCTCTGCCACTTATCTCCGAGGCAGGAGCATCGGCTCCATTCATCCTTCAGAACTCGCAGACGCTCCTTTCCTGCTATATCCCAAGCAGAGCAATATGCGCTCGATCATTGACCGGTTCTTCCAGGAGATCGGGGTAATGCCGCGTGTCGTGATGGAAGCTTCCGATACAGAGGTGATCAAGCGCCTGGTGGAAAGCGGTTTCGGATATTCCATCCTCCCCGAATATGCTCTCAAAGGACAACCGCGACTGTTCCACATGATGCGCATCGCCGGCCACCGCCTGGTCAGAAGTCAGGCCCTGGCGACAGTCAAGAGCGAACATCCGCGCGCCCTCACGGAAGTGGTCATCAGCTTTCTGCAAAAGGCGCTATACGAGACTGCTCATGGGTGAGAGCGGCAAGATTCCGGCCGTTCATTTTTGCTAAATCACATTTTAAGGATTACTAGTTTGACACCGGGAGATCATCACTCTACAGTCCATCTCGCTCTAGAGTCCATCTTGCTTTAGAGTCCCGTCGCTCTGAGTCCATGTCGTTCGTTCCATGCCTTGCCTGGCCAGCGGCCGGAAGACCCATGCTTCATGAGCACGCCACACTCGTAAATACAAGTAAACATGATAAGGAGGTTTCCACGATGAAACCTAAGAAATCCAGTCTTCTCCTTGGGGCTGCGTGCCTCGCAGTTTTCGTGTGCCTGGTGGTATTGATGTCGGGCATGTTGACACGTTTACAACCCGTACATGCGCAAACCTTGCCGCCTTTTGAGAGCAGTCCAATCGGTTTTGCTTCGGTAAATGCGATGGGACAAAACGGCACAACCGGCGGAGCGGGAGGCCCGACCGTCACTGTGAGCACGGAAAGCTCACTTCGTAGCGCGGTGAGCCAGTCAGGGCCGGCCATCGTTCAAGTCTCAGGGACGATCACGCTCACGGGAGACATCAGCGTGGCCTCCAACAAAACGATCATCGGCCTGGGCTCAACCGCCGGAATCACCGGCGCTGGTCTGATTATCAGCGGCGTCCAAAATGTGATTGTCCGCAACATTGCATTTTCCAATGCTGCCATAAACTCCATCACCATCGAGGTCAATGCGCATCACGTCTGGGTCGACCACTGCAACTTTACGAATGCCACCGACACGCTGATGGACATCAAAAGACAGGCAAACTACGTTACCGTGTCCTGGAACATTTTCACCAATACTCTGGAGACGATTTTGCAGGGGCACGCTGACACATTTACCCAGGACATCGGTTTCCTCAAGGTCACGTATCACCACAATTGGTTCGATGGGACAACCGAGAGACATCCACGAGTGCGTTTCTCCGAGCCGACCCATGTGTTTAACAACTACTACCTCAACATCAAGTTGTACGGTGTTGCGTCCACAATGAATGCCGGCGTGCTCGTAGAAGGAAACTTTTTCGACCATGTGCCCCAGCCCACCATTACGAACATATCGGGCTCGGCACAACCGGGAAGACTGGTGGAACGGAACAATATCTTCGTAAGCAGCGGGGCCCCGCAAACCAGTGGGACAGTGGTGGAACCGAGCACTTTTTACAGTTACATGCTCGACCCTACTTCCCAGATACCTGGCATTGTGACGAACGGCGCGGGAGTAGGCAAGATTAACGGCAGTCCGACTCCAACTCCAACACCCACGCCCACCCCCACGCCTACTCCAACACCGACTCCGACGCCAACACCTACCCCCACACCTACTCCAACGCCGACTCCGACTCCAACTCCAACTCCAACGCCAACTCCGTCAGGCCAGTGGACGAGCACGCTAGGCAGCATTAGCCCGAACCCTACTCAAGTAGGCAAGGCAACAAGCGTAGTGGTGGTCTTCACCAACTTGACGAGCGGTCATCTCAGCGCAAACCTGACCATCAGCGTTGTGAATTCGTCTGGAGTTGTGGTGGCCTCGGTGACAGACCCCAATGAAGATGTAGCTGGAGGGCAGACCGACAGCGACACTCTAAACTGGACTCCGTCAGCCAAAGGCGCTTACACGATAGTAGGCACTGTAACCAATTCGTCAGGGACGGTACTCTCACAGAAAAACCTAGGCACAGTTACTGTGAACTAGCGAGTGAATGAATCGAAGCTTGACAAACGGGGCGTGCGCCTTTCGACACACGCCTCATTTTTTACAAGCATCTCGTAGATACCTGGTATAAGCAACTATCCATGGCCTATCTCATTTCACAGCAGATGGGTTCCAACCATCCGAGCCAGCGAGGAAATGCGCGGCTTTGTATTTGTCCGCTTCATTAGGGTTCAGTTGCTTGGAGTATGGTTCGCGTCCTGCCGGATTGGCTCCGGGCCCCATGGAATGATATTCAGCATAGAAGGCCGTCTCCAGACGCCGGGTCTCTTCAGCGTGCCATTCACTCCAGCCGGCCGGATCGATCTTTCCGTCCAACTCACTATCAAGAAATACGACTGTCGCATAGCTTCGCCACGGCCGCCCTAAGAAAATCTTTCCAACAGCGGGATCAGAAGTCACTTTGCAATGGTCAAACACATAGCCACTCGGCTCAGAGGAGTAATGCTTGCTCTGGGCGGTAAGCATGACTGTCGGGTGCGCAATCGCGTGAATGACGCAATGATCAAAAACAGCTTGGGAGTCGCCAAAGATGAAATCAACGTGGCCTTCGACATAACAATTCTCAAAATACTGGCGGGTGGGAATGCACGGGCCTGCTTCAGACTGGCAAGACCGGCTAGCTGCATACAAGGTGTCTTGTGCTCCCAGGATTCGCACATGACGAAATACTGCCCGGTCTCCAGTGACCGATAATGCCAGTGCTTGAGCGCCTTGCGCCTGCGGCTCATGATTCTTGCTGAAGTCGTTCTGGAAGGTCAGGTTCCTGGCGAAGAAATCATCCGCGGTGACGAAGACCGTGGCAGATTTGAAAGTGCTTCCCGAACTGTAAGCACTGTTGCCGAAGACGATTGTCACCTGGTCTGGGCGATCACCGGTTCCCTCCATCCTCACGTATGGTTTGGCAACATGGAGCACCTCGCGGTAAACACCAGGTTTGATGAAGACGGTCCCTCCGGTGGCAGTTAAGGCATCGATGCCTTCCTGAATAGTTGAGTAGTCGCCTGTCTTGTCAGCCGCGACTATGACCGTATGTTTCGCGCCGGCCAGCGGAGAAGCTGGCTCCGGATAAAGGTCTGTTGCCGACTGTGTCTGCGGATTAACCACAGGCTTATCCGGAAATGGCACGAAGGCATCCTTGCAGGAAATTGGTTTGTCCTGGTTGGCCTGACTGCGAACTTCAATGTCACTTCCCGCCAGTTTGATGTTCGTGCCGTTCGGACCAACCAGGAAACGAGCATGTTCTGCCTTTACTTGCTCGGCCCGAGTTCCATCTATATACACTCCATCCAGATAGGTCTTAAGCAAATGCTGGGCATCAAGCCCTACCAATGTTAGCTTTCCTGAGCTTACATCGTGCACGTTTTGAAGAAGAATGTCTTCGTAAACGGGTAGAAGATCTCCGGAGGCATTGCTGTAGAAGGGATCCAACACAATTGGATTCTTCACATCCCGCATACAGACGTTCTGATAGGTAACATCGTGGACGAGGCCTCCGCGGCTTCGATCTGATTTGATTCGAATGCCATTGTCCGCACCATCAATGGTTAGATCGGAGACGCGGATTGCGCTCGCTCCTCCGTTGGTCTCGCTACCGATGGACATGCCATGGCCGGAGTAAAAATGGTTGTGGGCGATCGTCATATTCGTGGCTGGTCCTGCTTTGCCAGCCTTAATCGCCACATTGTCGTCTCCGGCGCGGATGTAGGAATAGGCTATGGTGACATTCGTCGAAGAGGCGGGATCTATGCCGTCTGTGTTGCGGGCAGTTGCTGGAGCATCAATTTTTACACCCCACGCTGTGAACCCATTGGTGCGGTTCACGATCACATGGAAGTTGGGCGAATTCCGTAACGTAATTCCATAGAGTGTGAAGTCATCGGAGGAATCCACCACAATGATGCGCGGGCAATTCTGCCGCTTATCTTCCACCTTGGCTTGATGCGCCAGGTCCCACCAACTGGCATCCTGGCTCAGGAGCTTTGCTCCGCCCTGGCCGTCGATCACACCCAGCCCCATCACACCGCTGTGCGGGGCGTTGGCCACGTGGATCAGAGGCTTGCAGCCATGTCCTTCTTGATTGACAACGCCACAACTTCCTGGCTGCAGGTCATATTGTCTTGGATTGCGGGTGGCAAATAGGGTGGCACCAGCGGAGACCAGCAAGGTGACGCTGGGCTTCAATTCCAATGGCCCAGCGAGAAAGGCATTGTGTGTCCCATCCGGCCTGAGTTCAATCGCTCTTCCCGCCACACAGTGATCGATGGCTTGTTGGATTCGCGCTGTGTCCAGATGAAGTTCCGAATCATCCGGCAGTTTGCCTTCCCGCGAAGTCAGGTTGGCTGTAAGCGAGGCGCACACCTGAGGCAGCTTAGGCTCGGTTACGTGGCGCGTGTCCTGGCCTAAAGCTGCAAGAGAACATAAGCAAATTGTAAAAACCATCAGCAAACGCATCTGGCATTTGGCGCCCGGCCCTGGTTTGCGCTTTCTGGCAACAGGCAGAGCTCTTTCCGTTGTAGGGATATTATGCGAATCTCAAATAGTTTGGCCAACCAGCAGCAATTCTGCTCCATCCTATCAGCAAAAAACACGGCATTTTGCCCTGCTGTTGAAGGAGTTTTATGTCACATCGGAACAATACGAGTCCACTTCAAACTGTCATGAGAACGTTTTCCCAAGCATCATTGCGCCTCTCGATACTGTTGTTGCTGATGCTCTCGGCTGCATCTCTGGCCCAAAACACTACGCCCGCAAGACCCGACCAAGGCCCGGAGTTTTTATACGTCATCGAAAATCCAGACACTGCCTCAAGCATTGAGGCTTTCCAGATTGACACAAGCACGGGGGCCCTCACGCCACTTTCAACACCCACGGCTCTTACCCGCCACGCTAATGACATCGTAACCGACCGAAAGTCGAAGTTCTTGTTCGTCGGAGAATCCAGCTCATGTTGCTTTCAGGGGATACCTTCGGTGAAGTCGTTCGGAATCAAAGCGTCGGGCTCGTTGACCCTGGCTGGCGAGATTACGCTTCCGAACAATCATGACACGTTGCTTGGACTCGCCCTCGATCACTCCGGCACTGATCTGTATGCCAGCTCGGAGATTATACAGAGCGGCGGTACGGTTTCGTCTTTTTCGGTAGATCGGGGTACGGGAGCTTTATCCGTACTGTCGCCCGATCCAGGGACCAACTTTCTACCAGGCCGGCTTCTGGTGCATCCCAATGGGCAGTTTGTTTACGCAACGATCCTCACCCCGCATCATCGCGGGCCACAGGGCGGCTATGATCTGTACCTGCGCGATCCTGAGACCGGTACGCTGACCTATGCGAACAAGCAGTTCCGGAAGAGCGTACTCATTGCCTATGGAGCAAGTACATTTGCCCTCCGTGGGAGGTTCCTGGTTGGGACCGGCCAGGGCGAGGTTACAGTATTTTCGGTCAACCGAGACACGGGGGAGCTAACGGTTGCATCGTCGCTTCCGGGCGATTTCCGAGGAGTGGCCGCAGACCGGACAGGCAGCTTCATTGTATTGGCTGGCGGTGATGGTTCCTTAACGTCGTATACAGTGAACGACGATGGATCGCTAACTCCGGCGGGTTCGGCGACGGCAGTTGCCGGCATCAGTAATGTCGTCATTGATGACAGCAACAAGTTTGTCTACATAGAGAACCCCGGCTCATCGCAGATCTTCGCGTACATGTTCGACGCGGAAACCGGCACGCTGGGATCAGTCGCCGGTTCGCCGTTCAGCACTTCGGGAACGCCCATCCGCATGGCCACGGCGGCTCCCCATCAGTAAACAGCAATCACACCGGGCGGCTACCTGCGCTGCCCGGCTTTGCTCGAGGGGAATAGGCTCGAAGGCGCCTGTCACGACTATTATTTCTGTACTTCCGCTTGCGGCACGCCTTGCTCTAACAGCCGGGCAGCATTCATTCGCCGCCGTTCCAGTGCTGCAAAGTTTCTGCGAACGTCTGCTGGGAATCCCATGCCCCACCCTAGCATGTAATTCCAAGAACTGTCAGATTATGCAATATCAATAATCGTAGGTTTCCATCAGTGCAATCATAAATTTTCTGTTAAAATTTTGATCCCGAAATGGGAATAGCAACAGGCTTTTCTCCTATGTGATCTTGCTTTCAATGAGTTTACTTTAATTTTTGAGGATTGGGCTAGCTGCTACTATACAGATATAAGATATTTAGAGAATAATAGTTGAGCTGATGTTAGATTTTATCAATGCATTATGAGATGTAGTAAATTGCTCCTCTTAATCCCTTGGTTCATGTGTCGATTCGTCTAGCTATCACGAATTCTGGAAACCATTTCGCTGGATTCTTATGTTTTCCGTACAGTGTTCTATTGTTAGATATAAAGTCGACACAGCTTGTGTATTATAAGGCGCGGTCGATTGTAGGTAACAAATTGTAAAGTAACCTACAGTGCCCTAGAAAGGAACTTTGTCCATGTTCAAAACCCTTCGGCAGTCTCTATTGCTGGCCAGTATTTTGTGTGCATTGGCAGCAACATCTTTCTGTGACCAACCTTACAATCTCTGTAACAGCTATATCGGCTATGCGTGCGTAACCCCGTTTCTCTTGAATACTGATGCCGGTACCGGTAAAGGTAACTATGGGATACAAGTTACGCCCGACGGCGCCAGCTCCCCTTCTACTTATTACACCGTCAGTTCCGGCCAAAGCCAGGGATATATCGTCCTGATTGGAAGAACCGGCAGCTCCTGGCTTATAGCACCGGTTGACTCACCCTGCACTTGGTCCCCGGCTTTTCAAAATGTCACCGATTTTACTGGGTTCGACGGAACAGCTAGTAGTGTTGTCGTCCCCCAATTCAGCTCACCCTGTACTACCTAGTTCACCACCCATAACAGAGTAAAGGAACGAATAAATCGGTAGATCTAGCGGTTCGCTATGATAAGGAGATAGGAACCGCCTCGCCATTAGTGTGCCGCTAGTTCACCGATCTATATTGAGGGGACAACATGCGCAATATTTTATTCAGCTTCGTAGTACTTACGATCGTTATCATTACTACTTCACAAGGTGGCAAGGCCCAAAATCAGCCAATCAGCGGCATTGCAGATCGAAGGTGCGCCGTTGGCGGACAAGTAACGAACATGCTAAGCGGCCTTCCCGTCAAAAAAGCGACAATCCGGCTCGATGCTGCCGGAGGTGAAGCCGATATCTTTGCCTCGGTCAGGATGTCTACGATAGGTTTTGGCGCATCCGCGGGCAAGGCACGATATGCCACAACATCGCAAGGCGACGGCTCGTTCTGCTTCGAAACCGTAGAAGCTGGGCAGTACACGTTGTCCGGAAGCAGACCGGGATTTCTGGATACCAGCTACGGAGCAAAGTCGCCTACGGAGTCAGGCAAGAGCGTGATCGTTGGAAGTCAGCCACACGACGACCTGACACTTGCATTGGTTCCCCAAAGTGTAATCTCGGGCAAGGTCATAGACGAAGACGACGAGCCGGTGAACGGCGCGGGCGTCAAGCTATTGCTGCGCACCTGGGCACGGGGCCGGTTTCGCAATATTCCAGTGCGCGGGGCACAGAGCAATGACTTGGGCGAGTTTCGCGTGGCGGACGTCTCTCCGGGAACCTACTATGTGGTCGTCGAGCCGAAGGCTGAGAACCCCGCCTCAAGTACCTCCGGCCGGAAGTCTTTGCGCACCTTCTATCCCGGCGTAACTATCGTCGCTCAGGCCACGCCAATTCTGGTCCAAGCGGGCGAAGAGAGGTCCGGCCTGAACATTCGCATTTTGGCCGGGAAGGTACACCATGTCCGGGGTAAAATCGTCGGCCCCCTAAGCCCAACGGACCATGGATTCATCACACTCTTGCCGCAAGATGAAGAACAGGTATCCATTTCCGCTGGATCCAGCAACTACAAACCGGATGGCAGTTTCGACTTCCCGGATGTGGCGGCCGGAACCTACAATCTCACCTATCTTCAGGTCTCTGGGGAGTCCGCCAAGGGAGGGCGACGGCTCGTAGAAGTTGGGGATCAAGACGTCAATAACATAGCGCTTGCAATCACCACGCCTGCCACCATACGTGGACGGATCAGAATCGAAGGCGATCACCCCCAAGATTCAAGACCGCCGAACTTCCAAAGCATTCACTTGGTATTGACAACGGCAGACGCGGTACTCGGACCCAGTGCCATAGCAACAATTCTGGGCGATGGCAGCTTCGAGATACACGATATCGTTCCCGGACGATATCTGGTGCGGGTCAACGCTCTTCCAGGAGCTTACGTGAAATCCATACGCTACGGGCAGGCTGGTGCGCAGATTGACATAACAACCAAGGATATAGATTTGGCAGACAGCAGCTCGGGCGAGATGGACGTCCTTTTCCGCTACGGCTTGGCGAACATAAACGGCCAAATCGACCAGGCACAAAACGGTGAAAATGGAGTCCACAACGTCAAACCCGCCCACATCGTGCTGGTTCCGAGCGTTTTCGATCCTGACGGCCGGGGCATCCTATTCGGAAACTCTGATGCTGGCAATGCGTTCTCGATAAAGCAGGTCCCGCCAGGGCGCTACCGGGCTTACGCTTTCGAATCCATCGACTTTGCGGCGCTACACGACCCGGCCGTCCTTAAGGCACTCGATTCTGTGGGGACAGAGCTCGATCTAAAGGAAGGAGATCAGAAGTCAATTTCACTCGGCCTGATCTCTTCCGAAGAGCACCAGCATCTTCTAAGCCTCAGGGAGAGCCAATAGGAAGTGCGGAGAGCCAGGATCTTCTCAAATTCGGCGTGGCGTAACCCGAGAACACTTTGCTGGGCGAAGTTGGCATATCTCACGATTCGATTCATCACACATCTGGCTACCAAGAAACATGGGCAGGATCATCGCGAAACGGCTTTTACGGGCTTGGGCACAAAATCCGAATCTGACAGCGACTGATTGTGGACCACTTTGGTGTATCGAAAGGTGGCCTTGTAAAAATCAAAATAAACATAGAAAGGAAACTTGACCGCGCCGACTTGCCGGTAATCGTCGAACCGAAAGTGAAAGTAGACTTTGTGCGCTGGCGAACCTGCCTGAATTTCCCACGTTCTTAGAATCCCGCTGATTGCGTCGAAGTAGAGGTTGTCGCGGCGTTTTTGGCCCCATGCGTCTGGCCCATTCGCGCGGAGAATGCAAAGTCCTGGATATGAGGTGGGGTCTTGGTCCGCCTCCAAGTCGGAGTACAACTCATTGGCCCGGGCAATCATAAGCGGATCGGCGGCGATGCGGTACATCATATTCTGCGGATCCTCATTGAACGGATAATCATGCTTTAGTTTTCGACGCCAGAGTGGAGTAGTTTCCTCATTTCGTGATGCCCTGCCATCAAAATTGCTCCAGGCTTCTCCATCAAATATGAAAGTTGCGCTGGCAAACGGAACGGGGACCTTGAACATGGGCACAATATGTTTCCATTTGACAGCAACACGATTTGGAGCTTTCCATTTGAACGTGTATCTGTAAGTGGCAAGATCTTGTGGTTTAAATGTATAGGGTTCCGATTCTCTTGCTTCTATGGTGCGGGTTTGGATCTGATGGATTGCGACATTCCCGCCAACTGCATCAACATAGCGCTGCAAAATGACCTTCGGTGACGAGCAATCAGCCGATGCGCCATTGACTTGCGCTATAGCGCCACTGGAGACCAGGGCCAACCATAGAACGATGCTGCGTCGGCTGAAAAAAACTGGGAGCTTGTGCCAGATGAAGGGCATGACTGGACCTTCTCATTGACTCAGGTTGAACTTAGCAGATTCTGTAACGCCTCGCCCACGACAATGAACGACAAGCAAGACCTTGTCGTTGAATGTCGTGCGCCCAGCGAGTGCGGAGGATGGATACCGACCCGTAAGATCAGTTTCTACATTTGCGCAAGATATATGGGTTTGTGAGGAGTCCCGAAAGGGACGTGTTAGAGTAGCCCAGCACTGGGTTTGAACGCGGGCCTAAACGGCCCGCTCTGAAGTTTCTACATTTGAGTAAGATGTGTGGTCTGCGACGAGTCCCGAAGGGACGCATGAAAGTAGCCCACCACGGTTCGGCCCGCCAAAAACTTTGGACTGCAAAGCTGTTTGGGCCGAACCCAGTGGTGGGAAAGGTTTTTAATCAATTGAGGAGTCCCGCCAGGGACGATTGAAACTATGTCGCATAGTCATTTAGATTACCTGCTTCACGTTGTGTTCATGCAAGAGAAGGAATGATTCAACCGTCCCTTACGGGACTAGGTTGCGTTTTTGGAAGGCTACCCAGCACTGGGTTCGGCAAAAGCGCAGTAGGGGCGAACATTGTCGCGTTCAATGCGGGTAAAAAAGTAGAGCCGTGCCATTTATGAGATGACTTCTAGCTAATCCCCGATTGTGAGTGAAATGCGCAAGACGCTACTGCCACAGGCCCAGTTTCTTGGATTGAGCCTCTGTTTCGGCTCGACGATATTGGCACGCCGTATAGGCTGGCATCGTGTATCGTCGCGGGGGCTCGAACCGAACCAACCCCTCAGCAAGAAGGGTAACCCCAATATCGCTGGGCGCACCTTCGTTTAAATGAACCACGCCCGTAATTTCTTCCGGTCGCTTGTCTAGGACAATCCATTTGTCGGGATTCACTAAAACGCTCACCGGTTTGTTTAGTAACGTCTCCTCAAGATGTTCTCTTGCCTTTTTGGAGAATGGCCCACGCCCAAGAGCGATACCGGCAAAATGAACTCGTAAGATTTGAGGGGTGTCGGGGAGAGTAAGCAGTATAGTGTGGCCATCCACGACTTTCGACACCTTGCCTTCGATGGAGTACCACAACTGACTCTCCATCATCGGATTGCCGCACGGGTCCTTGGAGAAATCTTGTTCTATGCCTGGTTTCGCGACACCGGCATTCTGACCGTGGACTGTACATGCGGCGAGCAAACATGCCAATCCACCATAAAGCAAATTCCTAAACGTAAGTGACATGCCATAAATTGTACTATCAGCATTGTTGGCGAAACATCACCACTGCGCGCTCACAACCTACTCCGCCCCTGACGACCAGCGCATGCCAAACGTCACCGTGGGGTGATAATACTCACGCTGGTTTGGATATATCGGGCTACCGGTATAGAACCCAAATACTTCGTTGCTGAGATTCAGCCCTGAAACCACCAGCCGCCATCCTTTGAGCAGACGGTAGCTGCCTTGAACGTCATACTGCGTATGGGCATACAGGTATTGGTCGCCAAGGGGGCCCTTGATCCCAACGATAGGGTCACGATCATTCCCTGGATTATTGGGATCGTGCACGAAGCCGTAGGCGAAGAGATTGGCGTCGTTGTGGCTCACACCAAAGCGCATCGAAAAGCGGGCCTTATCGTACGTCAGTCCCAAGTTCCAGGTATTCGGAGCCTGGCGTTGCAACGACGGATGATCGATCCTTCCCCCGGAGAAGCCTGATGGAAAGGTGACCTTCGAAGTGGTGTAACTATAGTTCGCGGCAACTCCAAAGCCGCTCAAGAGTCCGGGAAGGCGCGAGAGCCGCTGTTCCCAAGCCGCCTCAAAGCCGGCGATATGGGCATTCGGCCCGTTGATGGATTGCTGTTGTTGAAATCCGGCAAAGGGGTCCCCAGGAGGAAGTATGACCACCGTCGGATAGATGGGATCGGAGAGAGATTTATAGAAGAAACCGGCCTGGAGAATGCCCAGCGGCTGAAAGAAGTGTTCTACCAGCAGATCGTAATTGTTAGCTTTAGTTGGCTTCAATGCCGGGTTGCCCAACTGCAGACTCTTCGGGCTGGTGTTTGGATCGACCTGAACTGACGGCACCAGGTCTCCGAAGTTGGGGCGGGAAATGCCCATGCCAAAAGCAGCGCGAACGTTGGTGTTCTGGCCAAACAAGTACTGCACCTGGACGCTGGGCAGGGCATTCAAGTACCCTCCGCTGCCGGTGACTGGCGTGGTCGAAACATAAGCGCCGTTATTCAAAGTCACTTTATTGGCCATAAAGCTCGAATTAGTGGCTTCGAAACGAACGCCGGTTTGCAGGCGCAATCTGCCAAATCCGATCGTATTCATCACATAACCCGCATAGACACGTTCACTGGTGTTCCAGGTGGCCGGATCCGAAACGATACGGTTCTTATCTGTATTCTCCGTGAATGCAGTTTGCAGATTGCCGAGGATCAGTTGATTGATCTTCTTGTAATCAGAATTTGGCCCAAACTGATAAGAATGGTCGTAATAGCTGGAGTTTGTATAGGTCCCAAGAACCTGGGCCAGTGTAAGGTTAGGATCGGGAATCAGGTTCGCGTTAAAGAAACGATCGTTTTCGTTTTGTGTCTTGTACGCGTCGCGAATTTTTGTCCCAAACTCCAAGGTGCCGTAGTGCGAACCAAAGTTGTAGCGCCGGGCCAGGGAGGCCGCTCCCTGGAAATTAAGCTGTGTGCTGCGGTAATGGGGAAACACAGTGTCCGTTATTGAATACTGGGTCGGATCAAGGATTGTGTTTGCATTATTCAGCGCCATGAACTTTGGCCGGAGCGGATTGCTCAAGTCCTGCTGGAAGGCAATGCCGCTTGGCCCGGCGTTAAAATGCGTGGTGGGAAAATCCTGCCCGCCGATGTTGTGGGAACGGGAGCCTGAGACTTCATAAGTAATCAGGGTAGAGGAAAGATCGTGCCTTGCACCCGTTAATATACTGAAGATTTGCTGATCGGGGCGGCGCACATAGTGGCGGTATTGCATGGAGCCAGTGTTGTCGAAAGTGATCTGCGGACCACTGCTGGAGACAATGGCTCCGGCGTTGGGCGTGTACACCCACGTCTCGCCGAAATCATGAAAGTCGGAATATAGTCCCTTAAGGTATATGTTGGAATTGGACGTGAGATTGTAATCCAGTCCACCGGCGAAGCCATAGCGGGTTCGATAGTAACTATAGGACCGAAGGTCCTCGCTGGAGACGAACGCGATGTTTTGGCCGTTGAAATTCCCAATGGCCTGAGTGGGCTCAAGGTCGTCGATGCCACGCGCGTTGTAATCGTAAGTGCCGCCAAGCAGGAAGCCCAGCCGCTTGTTTGCCCCGAAGCGCTGGCCGAAAGTGCCGTTAAAGCCTGCCAACGGACGGCCACCTTGAATGGGCGTGTATCCTCCCTGGCCTCCAAAGCTGAATGCTGCTCTGTCCCCTGGGCTCTTGGTCACCAAATTAACCGAGCCGCCAATGGCATCGGCATCCTGGTTGGCTGAAAGCGTCTTATTCACTTCAATGCGGTCGACAAGGTCTGCGGGAAGCACGTCCAGCTTGATGTTGCGGACGTTTCCTTCTGGAGAGGGCACATTCACACCGTTGACCGTCACGTTGCTCAACCGTGGCTCAGTGCCGCGGATCTGCACGTACTTTCCTTCGCCTTCATCGCGCTCCAAGGTCACGCTGGGCAAACGGCCAACAGCGTCGGCAACGTTGGTATTCGGCAAGCTGTTGATGACTTTCGACGGCAACACTTGCACAATGTTGTCTGCCGTGCGCTCGATGTTGATGGCCTCCGCCTCGCCATGGAGCCGCTCCGCAGTGACAATGATTTCATCGTTCTGCGAAGCGACTTTCAGCGTCGGATCCACATTCGTCACCTCGCCAGCTTTGACCTTTACGGTGGTAGTGAAGGCCGAAAAACCGACATAGGAAGATGTCAGGGTATATTCGCCGGGGGGCAAGTCGGTAAATCTGAATTGACCCTGTCCGTCCGATACAACTCTTTTTCCTGTCGGCTGGAGTTCAACCCGTGCGCCCGGCAACACAGCATTGGTTGAATCCATCACGGTTCCAGCAATCGTGCCTTTTTCTACCTGCGCCTCGGCTGATGTCCATCCAAAGCCAGCGATAACCAGTACTGCCAAGCACAATGAGTACAGAGTCTGTCGCATAAGTTGAGCCCCCGGAAAGTTAAGACTGACTTTTGTACCGGGAGAATGTTTGGGTGAGGTTAAGGGGAAATGAATGTCTTGTGAAAAATTCACAAAATTTCAATTCTTCAGAAACTGCCGGTTAAAGCTGACGATTATGAAATATCATGTCCCGATATAATTGATACAACCATCTGCTGGACCCTTCATCCCGCACACTTTTCGGGGCAATCAAGAAGCTCGCGGGCAACCAAAGCAGAATCCACTACGGAGAAAAGCACAGGCAAACCTCACCGCAGAGGTCGCAAGAAAAGTTGCTTCACAGTTGGTCTTTGTATTGTTCGAGAGCGACGCGCACCAGTTGGCTGCGCGTGCGGACCCCCGTTTTCTCGAAGAGCTGTTGGAGGGAAGCCTTGACGGAACTCTCAGACACATGGAGCCGGTCTGCAATCTCTTTATTAGCCAAGCCCGCAAAAACGAACGAGAGCACCTGGCGTTCGCGCTCTGTAAAGGCCTTGGCGCTGGATGTAGCGCTCTCTGAAGCGGTCGCTTTTTCCATGACTCTCTTCAGATATCCCTGCTCGAACCAGACCTTGCCGGCCAAAGCTTCGCGAATGCTTTCGGAAAGTTCCGCTGGCGAACTGTGCTTGAGGACAATACCGGAGATTCCCTGGCGAATCAGGTCGGCGGCTTCCAACTCATTGACGCCTGCCGTCAGCAACAACGTTTTACCTTGGAACCCAACGGCACGCGCCTTCGTCAGAAAAGACGAGCCTTTCTCATTGCCCAGGTCGAAATCCAGCAGCACCACGTCAGTTGGCCAGTTCGCAATGATCGAAATACCCTCATGCACTGACCCGCAATGCTGGACTTGAAAATCGTGCTCGGCCTGCAGCAAGCGGGCCACGCTTTCACGAAACAACGCGTGGTCATCCAGAATGAGTACACGGGGTTTGCTAGACTTTGCCGGCATAAGCAGATTCCTTTGCGTTTCCTACCGGTACAAGTGACACCGCAAAGGAGCACCCAACGGCTCTCGGCTCATACTGAATTGTGGCGCCGAAGGTCCGCAGAATGGCGCGCGACACATACAAGCCAAGTCCGGTGGCGACCGCTTTCGTTTGAAACGGTTGAAATAGCTCCTCGGGAGCTGCCACACCGTGACCTGTATCTTCAAATCGAATGACCACGCTTTGCTCTTCTGAAAATACGGAGATTGTTAACTTCTTTTGATCACTGCTCTCCATGGCCCGCTGACTGTTCTTGATCAGGTTCAGGAATACCTGCATCAGACCGTAGGGGTCAGCGGACACCAGCGGCAAATCGGCGGGAACATACCAACGAAGATCGACGTTCGCCTCGAGCAGCGAAGCCTCAATCAACAGCCGAAGTTCGTCGAGGATCGAAGCGACCTTAACGGCCGTGACATTCTGCTCCACCGAAGGCTTCGAATCCCATGCTGCAATATTTCCCAGCCCCTCTACCAGCGTTCCCAGGGCAGTGAAATCCCGGTTTCTTTCCAAACTCGCGATGCGAGAGAGGTTCCTGTGAACGGCCGCAATCGCTCCGCAGAGGTTTCGGATCTCGTGGGAAACAGCCCCCATCACAATGTACGCATTCTTCAAAAGGTGATCAAGACTCAGTTGCTCACGGTCCCGCATCTCCTCCGAGAGGTCAACAATGATGGCTGCCAGTCTTGGACCTGCAATTGTCGAAAAGGTTGAAAACCAAAGCGCGGCGTGAAAAGCTGTGCCATTCCTGCGCTGACCCTGGCATTGCAGCGTTGTACGAAAGACCTGGGATGGATAGGTCAGCACGATTGTTTGCAGCGCCGGCAGGAACGAGGATATTGGCTGGCCCGGCAAGGGTGGCCAGCCCAGAGCAAACATTTGCTGGGCCGCCTGATTCGCACGTTCTATGCGGCCCTCAGAGTCAACAGTGATGATGGCGGCGGGACTGCTTTCTATGAGCGCCTCCAACTGTTGTTCCGCGTCCTGCCGAAAACGGATTTGGCGTTCGAGATCTTCCACGTGCTGCGTCACAAGCCGTCGCTTTGACACCAGTTCTGAGATGAAGAAGCCGGTGCCGATGTAACCCACGGTGACCATCGCCAGGCGCGGAACGGCGGCGCTGGTTGGGAGGTTACTGAATATCTCCTGCAGCGCCGAGCACAATAAGGACACGCAAACAATCTGCCATCGACTCAAGAATCCCGCCACCAGCATGATCGGGAATAAGTACAAAAAGCCGAGGGAGATATAGGGTCTTGTCCGCCAATCCACAACCGCGACAAGCACGATCAGCGCAGTTGCGATGACTAGACTCTTCCTGCGGTTCGATTGCGAGTAGATGGCGAAAATATCCAGCATGACCGTGAAAGCCCGCTTCTCAAATAGTGTAAGCGTGGTAACACCCAGCCAACATGATGACCCAACGCCGGGGCGAAACCGGAAGACTTGACCGAAAGATAGTCCCGCCTATCTAGAAGATACGCTCTTTGTACAAAGGATAGGTTCGCGGCGGCGCGCGCCTGCTCCATAGTTAAAGGTTCGGCAGTTGCAGGGTCGGGTCGCCGTCTGTAGACGAGGCGGTGCAGTTGTGCCTGGCGTCAGTCAAGGTCAGGCTCGACGCAGAGTGGGCCGCAAGATTTTGAGGGGTAATGGATGATCTCAACACGTATGTGATCTTGGCCGGCGTGTGCCTGATTTTCGGCACGATCATCTGGGCAGGCTTCATCAGCCTATGGCCGCGTCTCCGCCGGACCAAGCGCCGGGGCAAGAAGCGACAGGCCAATCACCACTTTTGACGCTGTAAGAAATCCTTGGAAAATTGTTCACTCGAAGAGCGTGCGGGTCGAAGAACTATCTAAGACCGTTTCGTAGCAAGACCTGGGAGCAGAAAGTAAAAGGGAAAAGACATGCGGGTTTGGTTGATACGTCTGTGTTTAGGGTTGTTTCTGATCGTTGGGCTGGCGGGTACTGCGTTCGCGCAAAAACCGCTGACTTGGCAGGAGGTTCGAGACAAATTCGAGGCTGCAAACCCAACCCTGCGGGCCGGGCAAATTGGCATCGACGAATCAAAGGCCCAGCAGATCACCGCTTATCTGCGCCCCAATCCGAACTTCAGTCTGCTGACGGATGGCACTCAAGTCGCTCCTTTCCAAGGCACGTGGCGGCCACTCTCCGGCACTTTGCTTTCGCCCAACTTTAGTTATCTGCACGAGCGCCGGCACAAACGGGAATTGCGGCTCGAAAGCGCCCAGAAAGCCACCGGAATAGCCACCTCGACCCAGGCCGACCTGGAGAGGACCCTCGTTTTTACTCTGCGGACGGCCTTCGTGCAGACGCTCCAGCAAAAGGCAATTCTCCAACTCGCGAAGGAAAATCTCTCCTATTATGACCATGTCCTGGAGGTAAATCGTGAGCGCTACAAAGCCGGCGCGATTGCTCGCGTGGATCTGGACCGTCTGGAGCTTCAGCGCGTTACCTATGAATCCGATTTGCAAACGGCGGAAGTAAATCTACGCACCGCGAAGATTCAGCTTCTTACGCTGTTGAACGACCGCACGCCGGTCGAGCAATTCGACGTGACTGGGCCATTCGATTTTTCAAGCCAGATCGCGCCTCTCGGCGAGGTCCGTCAAGCGGCTCTGGACACGCGGCCGGACCTCCGGGCGGCCATCGAAGCCGTGGATAAAGCCCAGACCGATCACAAACTCGCCGTTGCCAATGGCTCGACCGATCCGACCTTGAGCACGTGGTACACGTACAACCCCTCGTTCAGCAACCCGTTTGCCCACTATACGCTCGGCGCCAGTGTCAGCATCCCCCTCCGCATCTTCGACCGCAATCAGGGAGAGAAAAAGCGTACGGAGCTGGACATTGACCGCAACGGGAAGCTGCTGGAGGCAGCGCGGGTGCAAGTCTTCAGCGATGTGGATTCCGCCTACGCCACTGTCACCAGCACTGTGGTCCTTCTCCAACCATACAAGGACCGCTATCTAATGCAGGCCTCGCAAGTGCGCGAGACGATTGCGTTTTCATACGAACATGGCGCCGCATCGCTCCTCGATTTTCTAAGCGCCCAAGCCGATTACCGTGCCGTACAAGTCAGCTACTTGAATCTGGTGGCTTCTTATCTCAACGCGGCAAACCAATTGAATCTGTCCGCAGGACGTGAGGTTATCCCATGAAGTGTCCGAAGTTTCAGGTACTTGCCATATCTTTATCTTTGGCCTTAACTCTGTTGCTTGCCGGTTGCACCGATAGCAAAGGTGATCCAAAAGCGGAAGCGCCTCCCCCGGTGCAGTTCCAAAATGAGCAGGACTTCAACGCCATCCAGGTGGAGCATCCTGAGCAGTTTCCGCTGGCTACAGCAGTCGCGCATGATTCCACGTCACAATTGACGGTGACGGGAACAGTCAATCCGGACATCTCTCGCAGCGTCCCGGTCATTTCGATTGCCACCGGCCGCGTGGTGGAGATACACGCGCGGCTCGGTGACCTCGTAAAAAAGGGCCAGATTCTGCTGCGCGTGCAAAGCGCTGATATGTCCGGCGCCTTTTCTGACTATCGAAAAGCGGTTGCCGACGAACAACTGGCGCGCACGCAGTTGGAGCGGTCGAATTTGCTGTACGGCAAAGGCGCCATCTCCCTGAACGATCTGCAGGTATCGCAAGACACGGAAGCCAAGGCAAAGGTTGACGTAGAAAACACTACAGAACGGCTTCGCGTCCTGGGCGGCAGCATCGACCATCCGGCTGCAATCGTGGACATTCGCGCTCCGGTCTCCGGGGTGATCACCGATCAGCAGGTCACCAATGCTGCGGGTGTGGCCGGTCTGGGCTCACCCAACCCGTTCACAATCTCCGACCTGAGTCATGTATGGATTCTCTGCGACGTCTACGAAAATGATCTTCCCAGCGTGCATATCGGCGAAACCGCTGAAATCCGGCTGAACGCTTACCCTGACCAGGCATTTACCGGCCGGATCAGCAACATCCTTCCGGTCCTCGATCCAACCCTTCGCACCGCCAAGGTGCGCATCGAGGTCAGCAACCCAGGATTGATGCGTGTCGGCATGTTCGTTACCGCGACTTTCCATGGCCAGAAAAAGGAGACTCATACCGCTGTACCTGCCACCGCCATTTTGCATTTGCATGATCGCAACTGGGTCTACGTTCCGGCTGGTGACAAGAAGTTTCGGCGGGCCGAGGTCAGTGTCGGTCAAACCATAGCAAACAACATGCAAGAAATTGTTTCCGGCATGCAGCCCGGCCAACAAGTTGTTCAAAACGCGCTTGTGTTCCAGAACACCGTAACGCAATAACAGTGGAACGATAGATGATCCGCAAAATTGTCGATTTTTCGATGGAGAACCGCTTCCTTGTCATCGCAGCAGCAGTTCTGCTGCTTGCCTGGGGAGCGATTTCTTTCCATCAGCTTCCCGTGGAAGCTTATCCCGACGTTGCCAACAACTACGTCGAGATCATCACGCAGTGGCCGGGGATCTCCGCAGAGCAAATCGAGCAGCAGGTCACAGTTCCACTGGAAGTCGCAATGAACGGCATTCCCCATGTGGTGCATTTGCGCTCGTTCTCCCTGTTCGGTCTATCGGACTTAAAGCTGATTTTCGACGATGAAGAGGAGAACGCCTGGAACCGGGAAAGGGTCCTCGAACGATTTTCGCAAGTAGCATTGCCGCCGGGCGTGGTGCCCCAGATGGGTACTGACTGGAGTCCTGTCGGCCAAATCTACTTCTTCACGTTGAAAAGCACGAATCCGAACTACGACGTGATGGAACTGAAATCGATCGAGGATTGGGTGGTCGAGAAGAACCTGAAGGCCGTTTCCAATGTGGTCGACGTTGCAAGCTTTGGCGGCCCCACGCGCGAGTATCAGGTTCGGATTGACCCCAATAAACTCATCGCCTATGGACTGAGCCTTGCGCAGGTAGAACAACAGCTCACGAACAATAACGCCAATGCGGGCGGCAGCTTCATCGAAGCGGGTCTGCAGCAGATCAATATTCGAGAAGTGGGCCTGATGAAGAACGTGCGCGATATCGAAAACACGGTCATCATGACCAAAATCGGTACCCCGCTGCGCGTCAAGGACATCGCCGTCGTCGCGCAAGGCCCGAAGATCCGGCTCGGCCAGTTCGCCCGGGCAATTCATCGCGAAGACGGCAAAATCATCAATAACGACGACGTGGTTTCAGGCATCGTGCTTTTGCGTAAAGGCGCCAGCGCGGACGAGGCCCTTGCTGGAATCCATGCGAAGGTTCAAGAGCTCAACGATCACATTTTGCCTGCGGGCGTAAAGGTAGTGCCGCATATCGACCGCAGTGACTTGGTCCACTATACGACCCATACCGTCCTGCACAACCTCGCGAAAGGCATCATCCTGGTCGTAATCATTCTCTTTCTCTTCCTGGGGAATGCCCGCGGAGCGCTGATCGTCGCCCTGACCATTCCATTTTCGTTACTGTTTGCAGCTACCTGTCTCAAGTTGAAAAGCATTCCCGCAAACCTGTTGTCTCTGGGCGCGCTGGATTTCGGGATGGTTGTAGACGGTGCCGTCGTGATGGTGGAGAACATCGTCCGCCACCTAAGCCACAGTGAAACCAACTACAAGACGCCCATGGAGCGCATCCGCGAGGCGGCGCACGAAGTCCAGCGTCCGGTCTTCTATGCGATCGCAATCATCATCACCGCGTACTTGCCAATCTTCACTCTGCAACGCGTCGAAGGACGCTTGTTCCATCCGATGGCCTGGACGGTGGCATTTGCCCTTCTCGGGGCCCTCCTGTTTTCGATCCTGGTTGCGCCTGTTCTGGCCAGCGTGTTGTTTAAAAAAGATGTAAAGGAATGGCACAACCCGGTAATGGAATTCTTGAAAAGGCACTATCGCGGCGCTGCCAAATGGGCGATCGAGCATCGGCTGGTTACGGTGGGAGCTGCGGCCTTTGTTTTTTGCATCACCGTGTTTCTTACCGTTGGAGGAGTGATCGGTTCCGAGTTCCTTCCACACTTGGATGAAGGCGCGCTGTGGGTACGCGGCACTCTTGCGCCCAGCACTGGGCCCACCGAAGGCACCCGGCTCGCCAATCAGGCCCGTGTCGTGCTTTGCGCTTTTCCCGAAGCAACTAAATGCACGAGCCAGGTGGGACGTCCGGATGACGGAACGGACACCACCGGCTTTTTTAATACCGAGTACTTTGTGGAGTTGAAGCCAAAGGAAGAGTGGCGGCCCGCGTTCCACGAGGACAAGGAAAGGCTGATCGCCGCCATGGATCGCGAACTGGAGAAGATCCCCGGCGTGACCTGGAATTTTTCCCAGCCGATTGCCGACAACATGGAGGAGGCTGTGAGCGGGGTAAAGGGCCAGCTCGCTACCAAGATCTATGGCGACGACCTGAAGCTCCTTGAAGAAAAAGCGGATCAGGTCGTTAATGTCATGCGCCAGGTCAAGGGAATCGAGGATCTCGGAGTTTTTCGGGTGCTGGGCCAGCCTAACATCGAGTTTCAGATAGACCGCCTGCAAGCCTCGCGCCATCAGATCAATGTCGCGGATGTACAAGATGCTATTCAGACTGCCGTTGGAGGAACCGCGTTTACCCAGGTGCTGCAAGGTGAACAGCGCTACGACCTGGTGATGCGCTACCTTCCGCAATACCGGAACACGAAGGAGGCCATTGAGAATATTCGCTTGATGTCTCCCTCCGGTGAACGGGTCTCGCTTGCGCAGCTTTGCACGATACTGGAACGGGACGGTGGTTCCGAAATTTACCGCGAGGGCAACCAGCGCTATATCGCCATCAAGTACAGTGTGCGCGGGCGGGACTTGGGCGGCGCTGTCGAGGATGCCATTAAAAAAGTAAATGCGCAGATCCAGTTGCCGCGCGGATACCACATCGATTGGGAAGGCGAATACGAGAGTGAAAAGCGTGCCGAAGCACGGCTGCTCGTAATCGTGCCGCTGACCCTCCTTCTGATTTTTGTCATTCTTTACACCATGTTCCGCTCATTCAAATGGGCGTTGCTGATCTTGATGAACCTGGCTGTTGCGCCCCTTGGCGGGTTGCTGGCCTTGCTAACCAGTGGGACCCACTTCAGCGTTTCTTCGGGAATCGGATTTCTAGCTCTGTTTGGCGTCTCGGTCCAGGTTGGGGTAATCATGCTCGAATACATCAATCAGCTTCGCGCCCGAGGACATGCCATCGAAGACGCTGCGATCGAAGGCGCAGTTCTGAGACTTCGACCCATCATCATGACGATGCTTGTGGCAACTTTTGGCTTGCTTCCGGCTGCGCTTTCGCATGGCATTGGCTCCGACTCGCAGCGCCCTTTCGCGATTGTGATTGTCGGAGGCCTGGTCGCCGATCTGGTGATGAGCATCTTTTTGCTCCCCACCCTGTATGTGTGGTTCGCGAAGCAAGGCGACAGGCTACCTGAACCGGAGCAGGGCTTTGAGGAGAACGCGTAGCAGGGCTTCGTTTCGCGTGTCGCCAATCAAGTTAAGTAGCAGAAGTCCGCTGGCCTGGATGCAGAAAGGAGCCGGAACGGTGAAAAAGCAAGAAGTTCGCGCTCGCATCGAAGAGGTGGGCATCATTCCCGCGGTTCGCGTGTCTTCTGCGGAGGATGCATGCTTTGCCGCGGAAACCGTCAATCTCGGCGGTATCCCTGTCGTGGAAATCACCGTGACTGTGCCTGGAGCCATGGACGTAATCTCCGATCTGACCCGCAGAATTCCAGAAATGGTTGTGGGCGCGGGAACGGTTTTGGATATAGAAATGGCGAAGAGCTGTCTGGATGCCGGAGCAACATTCTTGACCAGCCCCGGACTCGTTCTGGAAGTCGTGGAGTTCGCAGCCAAGAACGAAGTCGTCGTTTTTCCCGGCGCGTTGACGCCAACGGAAGTCATTACAGCATGGAAGGCCGGGGCAGACTTAGTCAAGATCTTCCCCTGTGCGCAAGTAGGTGGTGACAGTTATATCCGGGCCCTGAAGGCGCCGCTGCCACACATCCCCTTAATTGCCTCCGGAGGCGTAAACCAACAAACGGCTTTGAATTTCGTCCTGGCAGGAGCAGCCGTGCTCGGCATCGGTGGAGAGTTGATACCGAAAGAAGCTCTGCACCGGAGACAAGTGGAACGCATCCTTGAATTGGCGCGCAGGTTTACGAAATTGGTGAAAGAGGCGCGCAGCCGCATGTCGGCATAATTCCGAACAAGCAGGCAGAACAGTGATTAACAAAGGAGCTATTTGAATATGAGTCACGTCAGACTGGCAGGAACTTCGCTTATTGCAGCCCTGCTAGTCTTCAGTTCTCCGCTGGTGAACGCACAAACTGACGGCAGCGGCCCGCAATCTTCGGCCCAGAGTCAGGCGAAAGATGGCGATCAGACCAGCCCGGAACGCCCGAAAACCCTTATAAAACACCTGGCTCAAGATCAAGCCGCGATTTGGACAAGTCCGTTCAAAATAAAGGTCACTGATCTCAAGTGGGTGGTGCCTCTTGCCGGCGTTACAACGGGCTTGATCGTAACGGACCGGACTGCTTCCCACGAAGCCTCACGCGGGACCCATGTCAATACCAGCAAGACTTTTTCTGACGCCGGTCTCGCCGTGGCCGGCGGTTCAACTGCTGGACTCTACTTTCTGGGCTGGACCAAGGGTGACCGGCAGATGCGTGAAACAGGGGTCCTCGCGGGAGAAGCCATGGTAGACGGCTTAGTTGTGGACGAGGTGCTCAAGTATGCGTTTCAACGACAACGGCCAATCGAGGGCAACGCCGCCGGACATTTTTTCCAAACTGGAAGCCAAAACTCGTTCCCATCCGCTCACGCTACCATGGCGTTCGCCTTTGCCTCAGTCTTGGCCCACGAGTACCCCGGATGGCTGACTCAAACCCTGGCCTATGGAGGTGCTGCGGCCATAAGCTTGGCCCGAGTCGCTGGGAACCAACATTTTCCCTCTGACATATTTGTTGGAGGGACCTTCGGCTATCTGATCGGCCGGCAGGTCTACCGTTCACATCACGACCAGGAACTGGATGGAGCATGGTACGGAACCTTTGTTGGAGAACCAAGACGGGTCTCGCTGACCAATGCAGGCTCTACTTATGTTGAACTCGATAGCTGGATCTACCCGGCGCTGGAGCGCTTAATCGCTCTCGGCCTCGTTCGCAGACCATTTCTCGGCTTGCGTCCTTGGACGCGCACCGCGATCGCGCTAATGCTGGCCGAATCCCAAGTCGACGACGTGTCAGCGATCGATTCACAGACAGCTCCATTCTATTCTGCACTAAAAGCTGAATTTGCTCCGGAGCTAGATCTGGTGGAAGACCGGAGTGTGAACGAAAGCATCCGCGTGGAATCGCTTTATGCCGGAATTTATCCTATTGCAGGAACGCCGCTCAACAACAGCTACCACTTTGGCCAGACCATCATTAATAATTTTGGCCGGCCCTATCAGCAGGGGCTGAATGTTGTTTCGGGGTTCACAAGCCGGGCCGAGACAGGCCACTTCTTCTTTTATGCTCGTGGCGAGTATCAGCATGCGCCGAGCGCGGCTGCCGATACCGCCAGTGTAAGGGCGGTAATCGCTCAAGTAGATCAGAACCCCATCCAGCCTGCCTCTCATGTGCTGGCAACAAATCAGTTCAGGCTGCTCGATGCCTATGTTGGCTTTACTGCCCTAGGCAACGAGATCACAGTTGGCAAGCAAAGCTTGTGGTGGGGGACCGGCAAGGGCAGTGCCATGATCCTGAGCGACAACGCAGAGCCGCTTTACATGCTCCGCATTGACCGCGCGATTCCCCTGCATATCCCACTGCTCTCAAAGCTTCTGGGACCGATGCGGTATGACAACTTCTTCGGAAAGCTCTCCGGACATCACTTCCCTCCCGACCCATTTTTTTATGGCGACAAGATCAGCTTCCAACCGACCGAAAACTTGGAATTTGGATTTTCTCGAACCGCCGTGTTCGCGGGCCAGGGCAAGACTCCGCTAACGCTCGGCACATTTTGGAACAGCTTCAGCAGTTTCAGCGATGTTCCGGGAGCAGTAGGGGTAATCAAGGGAACACCACGCGACCCGGGCGCGCGCCACGGAGCATTTGATTTTTCCTATCGTCTTCCCTTTCTGCGTAACTGGCTCACTCTTTATGGCGATTCGATTGCCCACGATGAACCCAGTCCAGTTGCCGCCCCTCGACGGGCAGCGATCGTTCCAGGGATTTATCTCTCCCATTTTCCCAAACTCAATAATCTCGACCTGAGGATCGAGTCGGGCTATACAGACATTAATCCGATTCAGCCATTCCAGGCCGGGCGGTTCCTCTACTGGGAAGTGATTTATCACGACACCTACACAAACAAGGGAAACCTGACGGGAAGCTGGATCGGCCGTCAAGGCAAAGGAACGCAAATTTGGAGCAATTACTGGCTGGGTCCATCCAGCGTGATTCAAGTCGCTTATCGAAACAGCAAAATATCACAGCAGTTCATTCCAAGCGGCGGAACACAGAACGATTTTTCCGCAGGTGCGCGCCTCCGCATTCGGAAGGACTTGGAGTTATTAACGAATTTCCAATATGAGCTGTGGAATGTGCCTGTCCTCGCTCCCAATCGGAAATCCGATTTCTTAAGCTCCATTCAACTGACATTTTGGCCTAAGAACTGGATCAAGCGGCAGCCTAACTAAACAAGGACTGAAGAATAGTTCAATGAGCATGTATAGACTCGTCCCCCTGCTAGCAGTTCTGAGCCTGTCAGTTGTCATGCCGGCACAAACTCAAGGTGAGCACAGCGCGAACACGCCTTCCAGTGGCAAGCCGAAACCAAAAACCCATCATCCGCAAAAATCTTATCCCGCGACTCTTGCCCCGGCTGGCCTGGCCAAGAACATACTGCAAGATCAGAAAGACATCTGGACCAGTCCTTTCAAAGCCAGAGTGCAGGATCTCAACTGGATTGTACCGATCGTGGGACTTACGGCAGGCTCGATGAATGCCGATGCTGAACTCTCCTCGCGGATAAAAACAACCGGTACCCTGGCCAAGCGCTCTGGAAGTCTTTCCAATGCAGGATTAGGGCTTGCCGTGGGTGGATCAGGGGCATTGTGGCTGATAGGAAGATGGCGGGCCGACGACAAGCAACAAGAGACCGGCATCCTGGCCGGGGAAGCTGCCCTCAACAGTTTTGTAGTTGGCGAAGTCTTTAAAGTCGTGACTCGCCGGGAACGTCCAAACGAGGGTACCGGACAGGGAAGATTTTTTCAGGGCACTATCGCCAACTCTTCATTTCCCTCGGCCCACGCCATGTTGACGTGGTCCATTGCCAGTGTTGTTGCCCATGAATATCCAGGGCCTTTGACCAAGCTGCTTGCGTATGGTCTGGCCACCGGGGTCAGCGTGGCCAGAGTTACAGGACGAGATCACTTCCCCAGTGATGTGATTGCGGGCAGCTTGATGGGGTGGCTCATTGGGCGCCAGGTCCATTCCCGGCACCAGGATGCCGAACTGCTGGGCTCGGAATATGGCACGTTTGTCAAAGATATTCATCCTGAGATTGGTGCCGGTTTTTCAGACAGCGTTTTTTCTCCCTATGTTCCAATCGACAGTTGGGTCTATCCAGCGTTTGAGCGTCTTGCTGCATTGGGTGTGGTCCCCAGCGGATTTCTGGGACTCAGGCCCTGGACGCGCCGGGAATGCGGTCGGCTCTTGCAAGAGTCGGCCGACTATGTGGACGACTTATCGCAAGACGAAGCCTCACGCCTCTTATCGGCACTCAAACGGGAATTTGCTGTCGAACTCAGCCGGGCAGAAACGAGCTATATAGGCGTCGACTCCATTTATGCTCGCGCCATGTCCATATCAGGCCCGCCGCTTACCGATGGCTACCACTTCAATAAGACCGTCCCCTACGATTATGGCCGTCCTTATGAGCAAGGTCTGAACTTTATCAGCGGTTTTTCCAGCAGCGCCTCGGCCGGCCCACTTGGATTTTATGTGCGTGCTGAATATGAACATGCTCCTTCGGCTCCTGGTGTCTCTCAAAGTATTCAAAATGCAATCCAAATCGCCGATGGAAAACCTGTAGTCCAGCCGGCAACACCGATTGCTGCCTTGAATCGCCTGCAGGTGATCGAAGCTTATGTATCGCTCAATATCAAAGGGTGGCAAGCATCCTTTGGGAAACAAAGCCTGTGGACAGGTCCAACAAGAGACCCTTTCATGTTCAGCAACAATGCTGCGCCGCTTTACATGTTTCGAGTGGACCAGACGTCTCCCAGGAAACTGCCCAGCTTTCTCGGTCTGCTGGGGCCTTATCGCATTCAATTTTTCTTTGGGGAGGTCAGCGGGCACCATTACGCCAATGAAGCAAACGGCCAACCCACCGTCTTTTCCGTCGGCAGAAGTCTGGCGAAACAGCCAATGATGCATGCGGAAAAGATCAGCTTCAAGCCCACGCCCAACTTCGAATTTGGCGTTAGCGCATCGACTATGTGGGGCGGCCCGGGCATTCCCATAAATATTGGGGAAGTCAGGAGGACCTTGACGCAGTTCACCAATCCTGCTGGAGTGTTTGCCCTTGATCCCGGCGATCGGAACTCCTACTTTAATTGGAGCTATCGTCTCCCAGGTCTGCGCAAGTGGTTGATGATCTATGAAGACTCATTTTCCGAAGATGAGATTTCTCCCATTGGTTATCCGCGCCGCTCCGCTCACAATCCGGGCATTTATCTTACGCAGCTTCCCAAGCTTCACCGAATGGATTTCCGTTTTGAGGGCGGCTATACCGACCTCCCTGGATTGATCCAGCCGTCGGGCGGAGGGTTCTACTACTGGAATGTAGGTTACTTGGATGGGCATACGAATCAAGGCAATATCATGGGCAGTACTATAGGGCGTCAGGGAGTTAGCTTCCGCGCGGCCACTACTTATTGGCTTGCTTCTGACAGAACTATTCAACTCTCGTACAGGAATATGGAAACCAACAAGCAGTTTCTTCAAGGCGGCAACCTTAGAGACGTTCAACTACGCTCAGACTGGAGCTTTAATCCAGGTTTGTCCCTCTCCAGTTTTCTGCAATATGAATGGTGGAATTTTCCTGTCTTGACTGCGGGAAACAAACAAAACAATTTCACGGCTTCGTTCCAAGTTACATATTGGCCGCACTGGCGCTTGAATACCCGAAACTAACGCTTTGATCTTCTGGAACCCCGATTTGCCAAGAAGAAGCTTTCACGTATCCAGCTTCCACAAAGCCATTCATCAAACCGACATCGGGCTGGTGGCAGATTGATCGCCTGCCAGCTCATGTTGATTTATACTGACTTGCGGCTGTCAAGTCGAATTGGAGGGTTTCGCAATGAAATCAGGTGGTGTCAGAGGGATTATTACCAGGGTTCTTGTTGTCCTGTTCGGAGCTCTTGCTGCGGCGCTGGCGGCAACGGGTGGATACCACCAACTCAAGAAATATTCGTTCGGCGCAGCAGAGGGCAGCACTCGCGAATATTTTGACTATATTACTGTCGATTCTTCCGCGCGCCGGGTCTACCTGTCCCATGGCACGGAGATCAAAGTCCTCGACGCTGATAGTGGCGCTCTCATTGGCAACATTACAGGCTTGAAACAGGACCATGGGGTCGCTGTGGCGGCAGAATTTGGCCGCGGATTCATCACCGATGGAGCCCAGGCCAAAGTCGTGATTTTCGATCTGAAGACGCTCAAGGCGATCGGCGAGGCGAAAGCCGATAAGGACGCTGACAGCATTGTCTACGACTCGGCATCGAAACGCGTGTTTGCCATGAATGGAGACCCGCACAGTTGCACGGTGATCGATGCCAAGAGCGGGAGTGTGGCGGGCACCCTCGACCTAGGCGGCGTTCCTGAGTTCGCTGTCGCCGACGGCAAGGGAACCGTGTATGTGAACATAGAAGACAAAAGCGAGTTAGTCTCGATTGATTCCCGCACGCTCAAGATCAAATCGCGCTGGCCTCTCGCTCCCGCTGGAGCACCCACGGCTCTCGCCATAGACCTTGAACATGGGCGGCTATTTAGTGCCGGACGCAACCCGCAGATGTTCGTGGTGCTGGACGCCAGCAATGGAAAGGTCATTCAATCCTTCCCGATTTCGGCCGGCGTGGATGCCGCCGCCTATGACCCGGAAACAGGTCTAATCTTCGCCTCGACTCGCGAGGGGATGATTCATGTCTTCCACGAGGACTCACCGGACAAATATAGCGAGGTGGAAACGGTCAAGACCGAATACGGCGCCAAAACTATGGGTCTCGATACCAAGACGCACAATCTCTTTGTCGACACAGTGGATTTTGCTCCGCCGGCAGCACCCACGGCCGAGCATCCTCGTCCACAGCGGACGGCCATTCCCGGAACATTCCACGTATTGGTTTTTGGCCGGTAAGCATCGGACAGTCTGGGACTTCCACCGAGTCCGGGGGGCTTCTACCTTTGTGGAACACACCAGCAATTTTGAAGTGACAATTCTTACGCCGTCGTTGAAACTCCCGCTCGCGGCTTTTCGTTGCGAACGAAGATTGAGTCCTGTGTCGGATCCGACTCGCATTCAATCGCAATGGTGGTCAGGGGATGATCGGGCGCCTCAGCCGGCAGGCCGGTAAAACGCACGCGATATGGGTCCTGCTGGAATTCCACTTTCTTGCCGGTTGCAAGCAGCCGGGCCGACTTCACTTTCGTCTTAAGGCCGCTCATCGCCACGGTTTCTCCTGGCCAGAAATGGACGTGCATGTAGAGCGTGTCCCCTTTACGGGTAAAACTTGAGTAGTTATTGCGGCGTACCTGGCAGATCTCCGATTGATAGAGCGCCTCGCCGTTGCGGGCCATCCACTGTCCCACATCGGTCAGCACGCGCACTGACTCTTCCGGAATGGAGCCATCGGGCTTTGGTCCGATGTTCAGCAGGTAGTTGCCTTCATCGCGCACACAGGTAATAAGGTTGCGTATTACCTGCCTGGGTGTTTTCCAATTGTCGTCGTTGTGCTGGTAGCCCCAACTGTCATTGAGTGTCATGCAGCTTTCCCAGGCGCTATTCTTGGCCGCTTCGATGCGCTGTTCAGGGGTGGCAAAGTCGCCGGGCAGGCCATTACGATTGTTCACAATGATGTCCGGCTGTAGCTCAAAGACCATCTTGTTCATCCGGTCAGATTCCCACTGATCGGCAGTGAGCGGCCAGCGCACGTCATACCAAAGAATGTCGATCTTTCCGTAATTGGTTAGCAATTCACGGATGAGCCCATGCGTATACTCGACGAAGCGTTTGCGCGCCTCCTCATCTTTGGCGCAACGTGCCCCGTCCGGATGATGCCAGTCCATGAGCGAATAGTAGAAGCCCACGCGCAGCCCTTCAGCGCGGGCCGCCTCCACATACTCCCGTACCAGGTCGCGTCCCGGCCCCTGTTTCACGGCACAATAATTCGTCAGCTTGGTGTCCCACAGACAGAAGCCCTCGTGGTGTTTGGTAGTCATCACCATGTATCTCTGGCCTGCCTGACGGGCCAGCTTGGCCCAGGCGCGCGCAGCATTTGGTTTGGGATTGAAGCGCTTAGCCAGCGGCTCGTATTCCACTACCGGAATCCCTTCATTCTCCATGACCCACTCATGCCTGCCCAGCACACTGTATAACCCCCAATGAATGAACATGCCGAATTTGGCCTGATGCCACCATTGCATCCGGCGGAGACGGTCGGCCTGAACTTGAGAGGATTCAGCGGGCGTCTTGTCGGGGACTTGGGTTGGCAACTGAGCAGGGGCCGCCTGCTGGCCATAGGCGACGGGCAAGCCAGTGGCGGTGAGAGCACCTGTGGCTCCCAGCCCTTTAATAAAATTACGCCGAGAAAAAAGGTCGCGCTCCATATACCTCACAGTGGGTTTGATTGCTTTAAAAGCAGCGTCTAACTCAAATCTCAAAAGATAAACCTTGCTCCAAATTGCAGTTGTCGTGGGTTACCAATGATGGATGAAACCACGCCGGCGCCCTTGTTGCCTATTGTCGTTCCATTGGTGCTCCCGCTGCTGCCGGGAGCAGCAAGGTTTTGAATGTTGAACACGTTGAATCCCTCAATGCGAAGCTGCAATTGTCTGGTTTCACCCAACGGTACATTCTTAAACATAGAGAAATCCATATTCACAACGTGAGAGCTCCTCAGGGCATTCCGTCCGAAGTTTCCGAACGAACCGACCGGGACAGAGAAAGCAGAAGGATCAAACCACTGATTTGCCGTCTGGTTTGAAGGAATTGGATTTCCAACCAAATTCGGACGGCCATATCCAGAGACCGATCCGACCAGTCCCGAGATGTTGGCGGGATCACCGCCTACATTCAGATTAAATGGCTGTCCCGACCGCGCCTGAAAAATGTAATTTGCTTGCCAGTTGCCCAGGAACCAGGCTGCCGGACCATTCTGCATCCAGCGCTTTCCATGGCCGAACGGCAGTTCGTAAACCGTGTACCACGAGAGGAAATGGGGAATATCATATCCGGACACGCTGTAGTTTGAACGAGGATCAAAATAATTCTGGACTGACGAGCCATTCTGTCCTGCGCCGTTCTCAACTCCGAAGTAGCCACTGCTGTTGTCCAGCGACTTAGACCAGGTGTAAGAAACCAGGGTCATCAGGCCCCGCGAAAAGTTTCGCTGAAACTTGACTTGCAACGCGTTGTAGGTCCCGTAGCCAATCGACTGGGTGTAATGCAGTCCAGGCGTCATCCATGGAATAGCACGGAGCGCATCGACCGCGGCGCTGTTCGTGGTGGAAGGTGTAGGGGGGGCGTTGGCATTGCCCGTGTAGGCCAGATGTCCATTTCTGCTTCCTACATAAGCGACCGAAAGCAGCGTGCTGGGTGTGAGTTGTCGCTCGACGGCAAGGTTCCATTGTTCTGACCAGCCATCTTTGTAATTGGGATCGTCAAAGAAAGTGGATTGCAGGCTGGTCCATGGATTGATCGGTGGCGCAGCCGATAACTGGCCCACCACGCCGGTGATGGGTATCAGGGGGACTCCTGGAGCCCCGGCGCTGCCCGCGTTGTTCGGTGCACCTGAAAAGGCACGCACCCAAGGCCATTGCGCCGCTTCAAGATCGTTTTGCACATACTGGCTGCGGGCGGGCAAGGCGTCCCAAAACATGCCGATCCCTCCGCGTACAACAGTATTGGGAATGGCTTGCCAGGCAAAGCCGACCCGTGGTCCGTAATTGTTGGAAACCGTCGGTGACATGAAATTTTTGGAACCCGCGAAAATGACGTTGCCATTGTGAGCAAACAGGGTGTTTTTGGTGGGATCAAAAAAGGCGTCAGGCATGCAGCTATTTGCTCCTCCAACCTGGCTGCACAGAGGGAGCGACGTGGCCCCGATGATCCAGTGTTGGTTAAACAAATCCAGCCCGTTCGACAGCCGGGCATTCTGCACCGTAGGCTGGGTGAGGAAATCCCAGCGCAATCCGATATTCAAAGTCAGCTTAGGCAGCACTTTCCACTGGTCTTCTGCGTAGAGGGACCATGTGGCCAGGCTGAAATTAACTTCACCCCCCGCGGGCAGTTCACCGGAAGAACTGGTGGGCAGGCCCAACAGCGCAGAAGCTAACGACAATCCTCCGCCGCCAGTTCCACCTCCAGCACAAGGTGGTGAAGGACAAGCCGTAATCGATCCGCTAAATCCAAAGCTTTGGAAAGTGTTGATCTGGTCGCGCGCAACCCAGATATACTGGCCGCCGAACCGGAAGTCGTGGTTCCCTTTTAACCAGTCAAAATTGGCAGCGGCACTCCAGTCCGGGTTACGGCGAATGGAGTTACCACGATTTCCAATTTCATCGGTGAACCAGGGGCTGGCCAGAGTTGCCACCATCCCGTTGAATTGATCGACATTCAAGCCCAGCTTCTTCATGGCATCGGTGCCGATGGTGCTTTTCGCTTGATTAAATACGTAAGGCTTCCGCAGAGCTCCAGCGCTTACGTCGAGGACCAGGTTGGAACGAAAGGTGTGTACCCATCCTCCACCAAAATTATTGGCATGATAGTCAGAAGGCTGAAGCTCGTTGGTGCCCGTCCTCGGTTCCACATGATGGACAAGCATTTGCGTAAACCGGAAGAAAACATTGTCGGTGTCGCGGAAGCGGTGATCAACACGCACCATCCAGCTATTCGCGTTGTCAATCAATGGGCGGGTCTCAATGTAGTTGAAGCCGGCCCCTTGCGCATTCGGAGGCAACAGGTAGGCCTGCAAAAAGGCCTGCATGACCGGACTGATTAGCGACGCCGGCAGCTTGTTGCATGCCGTTCCGGTCTGTGCCTGCTGCCCGGACGCATTCGTCGGCAACGGATTTCCGCCGGCATCGCACCGGAATGGGTTCCGGAAGAACTTGCTACCGCTCTTGAAAGTTGAATATGGATTAAAGATCTGATTGCTGGAGACCGATTGTGTGAAGTCTCCGTTCAGCTCCGCGGCGGTGGGAACCAATGCATTGTTCTGGTTCGGTTTCGAAAAACGCCAGCCCTCATAGCCTGCGTAGAAGAAAGTCCGGTTCTTAATGATTGGTCCGCCGATGGTTGCGCCGAATTCATTCTGCCGAAATGGCAGCGGATCGGATGGCACGTTGACGCCGTTCACCAATCGCACGTCTTTGAACGTATCGCGAGCGTCAAACGCATTGTTACGCACGAACTCCCAGCCCGAGCCGTGAAAATTGTTGATGCCCGACTTCGATACCACGTTCACCACTCCACCGAGAACACCGCCATATTCGACCTTGTCGTTGTGTGACTGGATCTTGAACTCGCTAATCGTATCGACGATAGGAAGTACCCCGTAAACCGGGCCGCGCAGATCGGTATTGATGATCCCGTCAAGAAAGTACAAGGTCGAGCGGTTCTGTTGCCCATGAAGCGACGGCTTGGAAAAGGTGGAGCTGGGGATTGCGGAGATGCCGGCATCCTGAACTCCAACGCTAGTTCCTTGGGCCGTGGAAACTGGTGTCGCTCCCGGAGTAAGTGTCAGCAATTGCGTAAAGTTGCGACCGTTTAAGGGCAGATCTTCGACCGCTTTCTGGGGAATCACTGTGCCCAGTTCCGACGAAGACACTTGCAGCATCGGAGCCTGCGCGGTGACCTCCACAACCTCGCTGGTCGTACCCACGGCCAAAGTTACCGGCTGCGTAAATGTCTGGTTCACAGCCAGATCAAAGGGAGACGTCTCCGCTTTCTTAAAGCCCTGCTTCTCGACCGTGAGAGCGTAGATTCCAGGTTGAAGATTGATGAAGATGAAATAGCCACTGTCATTGGTCTTCGTTGTGCGGGCAATCTTCGTTCCTTGATTGGTGATGGCCACGGAAGCGCCGGGGATAATAGCCCCGGTAGTATCGACGATCGTCCCATTGACCTGACCAGTGGCCGATTGTGCCAAAAGAGCGGAACCCGTAAACAGGAGCACGAGCAGCATCGAGGCTGCAACCAAATGCGAAGGACGCATGACGTTCCTCCTTCTTAAGATCTGCGAGAACTTTCAGGACAGCTTCAACGAGCTTGGCTTGCTCCGATCTGGAGCGCTGACGCGCGTGCTCAGTTCGTCAAAGTCCGGAGGACGTTAACAAATTTCACAAATGAATTCAATAGGAAAAATATATGTTTCAATAGATGAAACTCTCTAATAGGGGAACCCCCAAAAAGCCCCGCGCCGCAACGGAAGACTACAGTTCCAGCTTGAAAATCCTTTCCATCAATATCCACTTCTCGCCGGGTTTCGCCTGTGGAAGCGGCTGCTGAAATCTCCACATCAGTTGCTCCCATTGCTGCACTTTTGGATTGTTCTTGTCTGCCTCCGCTTTGGCTTCAAAGGTAAAGCTGTCGTCCACTTCCATGATCATGAACATCCGAGTACCGAGCAGAAAAATTTCCAGGTCTTCGATTCCAGCATCCTTAATGCTCCTGGTAATTTCAGGCCAGATTTTTTCGTGATACTTCTTGTATTCGGCGATCAGCTTGGGGTCGTCCTTGAGATCAAGCGTGAAGCAATAGCGCCGGTTCATTTGACCTCGATGGCTGCCGATGCAGTTTGAGGAATGGCTGAAACCACTTTTGGCTTATAGCCTGCTATGGCGAAATAAATCACGTACAGATAACAAACCAGCGGGACGATGAAGGCCATTTGAATATTGCTGGCATCGGAGATCCTGCCCATCGCCGCAGGAATGAGCGCCCCACCGATAATCGACATGACCAGTAACGACGACGCGCGTTTGGTAAGAGCACCCAAGTTCTTGAGGCTGAGGGCAAAGATGGTTGGAAACATGATGGAGTTGAAGAGCCCGACTAAAACAATCGCCAACACCGAGACCATGCCGGTGGTGGTAATCCCCACCACGACACAGGCCAGCGCTCCTACCCCGAAGATCGAAAGGAGCTTGGGGGCCTGGACGCGCTTCATGATGACCGACCCGGCAAACCTTCCGATCATGAATCCAAACTGATGCGCCACCAGGAACCGGGCGGCCGTCTTCTCTGGAGTGTCGGGCATGGTGTGCTTGACGAAGCGGATCACAAAGCTGCCGATCCCAACCTGTGCCCCAACATAAAAGAACTGGGCGATAACACCTTTAATCAAATGAGGATGGGCCAAAACAGCTTTCAGACCTTTTCCCGAGCTATCATCCGCACCTCCACTATCTTGCGACGTGACCTCAGGAAGATGGGCAAAGTATATGAGCCCGGCAACCAGGAGGAAGATACCGGTAATCACCAGATAGGGGACCCTAACCATGCTGGCTTCGTGGCCCCGATACGCAGCGAGTTGTTGGGAGCTCATCCCAGCCAACTGGGTTGGAGTGTATTCAATGCCTGAAAGAATGAACATAGCTCCCAGGGCCGGAGTGATCACGGCCCCCACAGCATTGAATGACTGGGCAAGATTCAGCCGGCGCTCTGAACTCTCAGCAGGTCCAAGGACCGTCACATAAGGATTGGCTCCGACTTCCAGGAAAGACTGTCCGGACGACATGACAAACAGAGCAAACAGAAAGAAGCCATACGCTCCTACAATCGATGCGGGAATGAAGAGCAAGGCTCCGATAGCACAGATCAGTAGTCCGACCAGAATACCTCCCTTGTATCCGATCTTCTCCATGAGCCAGCCGGCGGGCAGAGCCCCTAGAAAATAGCCGCCGAAGAAGGCAACTTGAATCAACGACGACTGAAAATCGGTGAGGCCGAACGCCTTTTTCAAGTGTGGAATCAGCACATCGTTTAAGTTGACTCCGATTGCCCACAGAAAAAACAGGCTGGTCACCAGAATGAACGGCAGAAGGTATCGTCGCTCAGTGACCGGCGCAGATTGGGCCGCCATAATTTCCTCCCGAACTTGCAGTTTCAGGATTGTTCTGCAAGGCCTTTGATATAACCCTGTCATCCTGAACAAATCGCCACGCAGATCTTATGTCAACTTCACTGAGCGGCGCGGAGTGAAGATCTCCCGAAATGTTTGATTGGCGATACGGTTTCAGGGAGTTCTCTTGAGCATCTACGCATTGTATTGTGCTGGTCCAACGTGAGAATGCCTTGATACAGCATGGCGCTTCAAGGATCTTTGGGGTCCTTCGACTCCGCGCCATTGGTGTACGTGGATATTGGCATGTCGTGGCGCTGCGCTCAGGATGACAGACCGTTTTTGTCGACATAGGAATTTGAAAGTGCATAGTTCTCACACAAGCCTCTAAACTCGAATTACTTTGTTGCTTTTTGCCGCGGCCTAAAGGCCGAGTGATTACAAGTCATGCCCTGATATAAATCTCGTAATCATCAAAAGTTTTTTGCTAGTCGTTCAAGTCAAAGCTCTGTCCAGATGCGTATATCCGCCATCGACAAACCAATGCTGGCCGGTAACGTGTCCGGCCTTTGGGGACAGTAAGAAGACTGCCACCGCGGCTATCTCCGCCGGTTCCGTCATCCTTGCGCCGAGTGGAACCTTAGAAACTATGGTTTTCAGTTTTTCTTCCGGATTCGGAAAGGAGCTAAGCCACTGCTGATAGAGCGGCGTCATCACTTCCGCTGGCACGATTGCATTCACCCTGATCCCATAGGGAAGCAATTCGGAGGCCCATTCTCGCGTCAGCGCCAGGATGGCCCCTTTCGCCGACGCATATCCCGAAGTGCCTCCCTGTCCAGTGACCGCGGTCTTCGAGCTGATATTAACGATAGCTCCTTGAGTTTTTTTCAAGTGTGGCAGGCAGTAGTGCGCCATATCGTAGTAGTGCAGAAGATTGCGTTTTAGCGAAGCCAGGTACTCCTGCGGGCTGCCATGCTCCAATCCCACACGATCGTTTACACCCGCATTATTCACGAGTCCGTCGATCCGGCCGTATTTTTCAACGATCGTTTCAATCGCCTGACGGCAACTATCAGCCTCGGATAGTTCCGCCTTGATCCACTTGCTATTTCTGCCCTCGCTGATCAGTTCCCTTTCGATCTCCTTACCCGCTTCTGAGTCCCGATCTACTACCACTGGGACAGCGCCTTCCTGAGCGCTGGCACGAGTGATGGCTGCGCCAATCCCTTTTGCTCCTCCGGTAATAACGATGACCTTGTGTTCAAGTTGCAATCGCATGACGCGAGGCCCTCTGCCCGTAAAAGTGCGCGGCGTTCAACCCGAAGATTTTTTCCCTGTCAGCGCCCGGCATATTCTGAGTGTATTCAGCGATCAACTGTACGACCTGGCTATAACTGGCGGCCAGCAGGCAGACGGGCCAGTCGGAGCCAAACATCAGGCGGTCAACTCCAAACACCTCAAACACAAGGTCCAGATAAGGTTTGAAATCATTCGCACTCCACGCCTGCCAAGTTGCTTCAGTGACCAGGCCCGAGATTTTACAGTAGACGTTTGGATTCCCGGCTATGGTCCGCAGATAGCGAGCCCAGGGAAGATATCTCTTCTCTCGAATCGAAGGTTTGGCGATATGGTCAAGCACAAAAAGCTGGTCAGGGTATTTTGAGACTAGTTCAATTGCTGCCGGAAGCTGCCTGGGATAAACCAGAATGTCATAGGTAAAACCGAATTCTGCCAGGCAATTCATCCCGCGCAGGAAAGCGGGCTGCAACATGAAGCGATCATCGGGTTCGGCCTGCACGATATGGCGGAAGCCGCAAAGCTTGGGACATTTCGAAAAAAACTCCAACCGTTCAACCAAGTTATCGGCGCGCACATCGACCCACCCGACCACTCCTTGAATCAAATCATGATGGCAGGCGAGGTCCAGCAAGAAGGAGGTTTCGGCTTCCGACTGATCGGTCTGCACAGCAATGCATCCTTGCATATTATTTGCAGCCAGTTCCGGCCAGAGATGGTGTGGCAGGAAGTCTTTCTTCAAGATCGCCATCTGGTCCGTAATCCAGCCATCGCGGGCTGGATTGTATTGCCAGAAGTGCTGGTGCGCGTCAATTCTCATATAGCCTGTCCTGGCAATTGAAAGTGTGCTGACATTCGGGAAAAGCTAAAAACATTTTCACCGCAGAGGACGCGGAGTGCGCAGCGCGGCAAGCTGCAACCAAAACAAAACCTTTGAAACACGGAGGAACAGAGGAAGCAGAGGAAACGAAAATCCATAACCACACATTCGCTTCGCTCAGTGCAGGCTCCGAAACACGAAGTTAAAGATGAAGGACACGAAGGAAAATAAGAAAATCTTCGCAAAATCCTTCGCCGCCTGGCACGAATCTGATTGTTAGCAATGCGGAGTGCGCAGAGAAGAACCAGGGGATTCAGCCACGAATCCACGGCACGCCGGGACAGGTTTGCGCGAAGGAACGCGAATATGAAACCAGCTAATTTGATAATTATTAATACCTGCATTAGGAAATTCCCTTGCGACCGTTGTGTTCACTGGCGTAAAACTGGGTTACCGAAGATTCAAAAACCCGCCGTCCATCGGGTAATCAGTTCCAGTGATAAAGGCCGCTTCTTTCGAGCAGAGGAAGAGGGCCAATGCGGCCACCTCACATGGATGTCCCATTCTTCCAATGGGCTGGGAGCCATCAAGTCTCTCCAGCATTTCCCGTTCATGGCCGGGGTAGTTCTGGCGCACGAAGCCCTCGACAAAAGGAGTGCGCACGCGGGCCGGTGAAATGCAATTGCATCGGATGTTATAGCTCAGATAGTCCCTGGCGACAGAATAAGTCATGGCAAGCACCGCACCTTTGCTCATCGAATAGGCAAAGCGGTCCGGAATTCCAGCCGAGCTGGCGATGGAGGCCAGATTCAAGATGACCCCACGACGATTACTCTTCATGTGCTCAATGCAGGCCAGCATGCAGTTGTAAACGCCCTTCACATTCACCTGGTAGACCCGATTAAAGTCTTCCTGAGTCGTGTTCTCCAACTTTCCCACGTGAGGGATTCCAGCACTGTTCACCAGGATCTCGATCGATTCTTCCGCAGCGATCTCCTCGAACACGCGTTCAACGTTCTCCCAAACAGAAACGTCACAGAGATGGGCTTTGGCTTCTCCGCCGACATCGCATATACCTGCCGCCACTGACTCTGCCTGGCTTTCATTCAGGTCAAGAATATGGACACAGGCGCCGTGTGAGGCAAACATCTCCGCCACTGCCTGTCCGATGCCGCTTGCGCCGCCCGTCACTACAGCCACGGCTCCATCCAGCCTGAACATCCCGTTATTGCTGACTTGCATATTCAGAGGGAGACTCCTCTTTTCCACGGAATAAAATCATCCTGTGCCAGCAGTTCAGCTTTGGTTTTGACTTCACCATTGGCAATCTTAATCACGAGTTCCAGAATGTCCTCGCCGATCTCTGCCACAGTCTTTTGTCCGGAAATGATGGGCCCAGCATCCAGATCAATAATGTCGGGCATTCGCTGCGCCAGTTCGGAGTTTGTCGCAATCTTGACTACAGGCGCAATGGGGTTGCCGGTAGGAGTGCCCAGACCGGTCGTAAACAGCACAACACTTGCCCCAGAGCCGACCTGCCCGGTAACCGATTCGACATCATTTCCAGGGGTGCATAAAAGGTTGAGTCCCGGTTCAACCGCATATTCCGGAAAATCAAGCACCGCGGCCACCGGCGATGTACCACCTTTCTTTGCGGCGCCGGCCGACTTCATGGCATCGGTAACCAGTCCGTCGCGGATATTTCCCGGCGAAGGGTTCATATCGAAGCCTGAGCCTACCGCTTGCGCTCTTGCGTTGTATTCCCGCATCAGGCGCAGAAAGCGTTCTGCAATTTCCGGGCTGGTACAGCGGTTCACCAACTCCTGCTCAACACCACACAACTCAGGGAATTCCGACAAGACTGTCTTGCCGCCAACGGCTGCCATAATGTCGGCGACATGCCCAACTGCCGGATTGGCGGAGATTCCGGAAAATCCATCCGATCCTCCGCATTTCAGTCCGATTGTGAGGTTGGAGATAGGCGCCGAGCTACGCGTGCATTTGTCGGCTTCAACCAAACCGAGGAATGTTTGCTGGATCGCCTGGGAAATCATTGCGAATTCCGACCGGCTCTGTTGCTGCTCGATCACGAAGAGCGGCTTGTTGAAGGCCGGGTTCCGTTTGAGAATCTCTTTGCGTAAGAGCTCAACTTGCACATTCTGGCAGCCCAGGCTGAGTATGGTTGCTCCTGCGACATTGGGATGATGGATGTATCCCGCCAATAAGCCAGCGAGACCGCCCGCATCCTGGCGCGTGCCGCCGCAGCCACCTTCGTGGGTGAGAAACTTGATTCCATCGATGTTGCTGAAAACCTTGCGCTGCTCATGAGCGGCCTCGGCGCGCCCATTGCCATGCTGGCTGATATCCCTGATCTTACCTTCTTTATAAAGTCCAACCAGTTTCGCCACCTGATTGCGATACACCTGGGGCGGCGCATATCCCAACTCCTCTTCGAATGCCTGTTTGAGGACGGCAACATTTCTGTTTTCACAGAACACCAGTGGAACCACCAGCCAGTGATTCCTCGTTCCCACCTGGCCATCGGCGCGGTGGTATCCAAGAAATGTCCGTTGCTGCCAGCGGGAAACGTCTGGCGCAATCCACTGGTACGACCCAATCTTTGTTTCGACGGCGGCCGCATGGTGGCGGACGTTCTGGGTGGTAACCAATTCCCCTGGCCGAAGCGGCACAACCGCTTTGCCGATAGAAACACCATACATAATGATGGAGTCGCCGGTGGCGAGATTGGCAGTCACAAACTTGTGTTTCGCCTGCACGTTGGATAGCAAAACTAACGTCGTGCCGAGGTGGCTGACCTCCTCTCCCTTTTTCAAGCCAGAGAGCGCGACCAGAACATTGTCACTTGGATGTACTTGCAGGACCCTGCTCCGCAACTCGTTTTGGACCACGCCAGACATTGATTGACCCATAACCTTCACAACAGCCACCTCCAAAAAGACGATTTTATCTTGTAGAGGTCATCTTATTTCATATTATGAAACTATATTTTCACCATTTGCGATGGTATAGTGGCACGCGCAAAATGGCCTGTCAATCTTTTCAGCATTCGTCAATTTTTTGACACACCCCAGCTCACTGGAAAACTGAAGAAGGCCGCCTCCAGGCGGCACACTTTGGCACCAGCGTTGAAAACATTAGGGATACCTTCGCCAAGCTGCGAATTTGTGCCGACTTGAAGGCTGTTTGTGCCGACTTGAAGGCCTGGGGTGCCGACTTGAGGCCGGTTTTCGCCGACTTGAGCCTCGTTTACGCCGACTTGAGCGTCCCTTATGAAGACTTGAGTTTCTCCGGAGCACCACGTAACCACGTTCATGGCTTTGGCTGGAATCTCTTGTAGACGGTTTATGGCCAGGGCAAGGCTTAGCATAGACATACTATACAACACTTACTATTATTTGTCAATCGAGAAGGTGCAATTCAAAGTGCGAGTCACTGTGCGCCGATTGCGACTAGTGCCATGACCACATGATTACGGAAAGAAGGTTATTGTGGACGAGGTGGACTTAGTGGACTGAGTGGACGGTGCCATGGTTACCAATTTTCACCCGGTCCGGGGTCAAAGGCTTGACTTGCACTTTTAATTACACCCCAATCGAAAACCACTTCTGAATCGGTGTGAACAAAGCTTCAGTTATTTGAGGATCATCCCCCGCAGCCGAGGGCGGCTGCGCTCCACAATTGATTTCAATACGAAAGTTTAGTATCAAAAATATTTATTTCATATAGTAAAATCCATCACCGGAGCAAGCAAAGACATCCGCAGTTTGGTTTTAATTTCCCTTGCACCTATTGCGGGTCAGAATTCAAACATTCTTTGGCTGCTCCTAGCGAGGTAATCAACATGATTCGAGCGCGCGAATCAAAACCGGCCCAGGTCGGGGTTGTAATGAAGGTCTTAAAAATTCTTGAGGCGCTTCACAGCAACCCGTCCGGATTGCAATTGAAGGAAATTGCCAAGCAGACCGCCATCAATAAGAGCACAGCCTATCGTTTCCTCGCCCATCTGCAAGGAGAGGGCTATCTTTACCGCGACGATGCGGGCGCTTATGTAATTGGTCCTAAGCTGGCGCGCATGGGTTCCGGGACGAATTTTGAGGAGAGCCTGCGCAAGATGGGCCGCCCAGTACTTCAGAAACTTTGGACCGCCACTAGCGAGACGGTCAATCTGGCAATATTGGATGGACAACAGATTCTTTATCTGGACGTGATTGAGAGCTCTCACACATTTCGTTTTGCTTCGCAAAATGGCGCCCGGCGTCCGCTTTACTGCACCGCTCTCGGGAAGGCAATCCTGGCCCACCTTCCTGAGGAAGAAACCAAGGAATTGCTCGCCTCCTGTACCTTTGAACCTCAGACGCCGCGCACACTCACCCAGCCCGCAAAGCTCAGGAAAGATCTGGTGAAGACCCGCTTGCAAGGATATGCATTGGACAACGAAGAGGCAGTATTGGGAGCCCGCTGTATTGCCGCCCCGGTTTTCGATGCCACCGGCAAAGTCATTGGGGGCGTGAGCGTGAGCGGACCGCTTACAAGGATCACAGCGGAAAAAGTTGCTATTATTGCCGCCATGGTGAAGGAAGCGGCCAACTCGATCTCCCGGCGGCTTGGCTATCACTCTTAACAATAAGCTTCACCGCAAAGGACGCGAAGGACGCAAAGGAAAACCAAGAACTCTTCAACAATAGGCGCAGTCGAGCCGCAACCAAAAACAAAGTCAAAAACTTTACCGCAGAGGTCGCAAGAAAAAACGGAGAACGCAGAGGGAGTTAATCACGAACACGATGCAAAGGTGACGGACTCGCAGGAAAGGCACAGAAATAAGCTTCACCGCAAAGGAAAACCAACACCTTTGAAACACTGAGGAACAGAGGAAGCAGGGGAAAGCCAAACCCCTTTAGAACAGGGGCTTTCAGAGATAGCAATACAGGAGCTTCTAATTCATGCTGACTGCGATTGATTGGACGATCATGGTTGTGTATTTCGTCTTCGTGCTGGGCATCGGTCTGGCGCTGAAGCGATATATGCGGACCAGCACCGATTTTTTTCTTGCCGGCCGTTCTATCCCTGCCTGGGTCTGCGGTCTGGCTTTTATCTCAGCCAACCTTGGGGCGCAGGAAGTGATTGGAATGGCAGCCTCAGGAGCGAAATATGGGATCTCGACCAGTCATTTTTATTGGATCGGGGCGATTCCGGCGATGATTTTCGTGGGCGTCTTCATGATGCCCTTCTATTACGGCTCCCGGGCACGCTCGGTCCCGGAATATTTGCGCTTGCGCTTCGACGAGAAGACGCGTGCCTTTAATGCCATTTCCTTCGCGGTTATGACAGTGTTTTCCTCCGGTATTTCCATGTACGCGATGGCCAAGCTCATCCAGACGCTCCATGTCTTCGACGCGCCTATCCAGCGGATGGGTCTGCCGCTCTCGTGGGTCTTCCATGCCGGCATTCTGGTTTCAGCCGTGGTGGTGCTGGCCTACATCTTTCTGGGTGGACTGAGCAGCGCCATCTACAACGAGGTGCTCCAGTTTTTCCTTATCGTTGCGGGATTTCTGCCTTTGGTCTGGCTCGGACTACGAAACGTAGGCGGCTGGGCCGGACTTAAGGCAAAACTGGCAGCAGGATATACGCACTCCTGGGCCGGCATGGGAAGCGCGCACACCAACCGGCTGGGCGTGGAATGGTTTGGCTTGGCCATGGGACTTGGATTCGTTCTTTCCTTTGGCTACTGGTGCACAGATTTTCTGGTGATCCAACGGGCCATGGCAGCCAATTCCATGAGTGCCGCGCGGCGCACTCCATTGATCGCAGCCTTTCCTAAAATGTTCTTTCCATTGCTGGTAATTCTCCCAGGATTGATCGCGATCGCGCTGCCGAACCAGAGTTCAACCACAGTGGCCAGTGCGCAAGGTTCCGCGGTGGTGGTTCCGGCAGGCCAGGGACTCATTCCTCCGAAACTCGATCCCGCCACCGGCGGGCCCATGCGCGATAACCAGGGCAACTTACAACTTGATTACGACCTTGCGATTCCTAACATGCTGCTCCATTACTTCCCCACTGGCATCCTGGGACTCGGGCTTACGGCCCTGCTAGCCAGCTTCATGTCGGGAATGGCCGGCAATGTCACCGCGTTTAATACCGTTTGGACCTATGACATTTACCAGTCGTATATCAATCCCAAGGCGACCGATCAGCACTATCTATGGATGGGACGCATGGCGACTGTCTTTGGCATCGCCTTGTCAATCGCCGCCGCGTATATGGCAAATAGTTTCAACAACATCATGGACATGTTGCAGTTGGTATTTGCTTTTGTAAACGCGCCGTTGTTTGCCACGTTCCTGCTGGGCATGTTCTGGAAGCGCACTACAGGTCATGGAGCATTTACCGGTTTGCTTGCAGGAACTCTAACGGCAGCGCTGCACCATTCCATCACGCTTCCGGCGGGCGCCGGTCCAGGGGTGAAAGGCGGATGGCTGGGCCTGGTGCATACATATCCGAGCGAGATGGCACAAAACTTCTGGACCGCAATTTTTGCCTGGACGGCATGTTTTGTGGTCACCATACTGGTGAGCCTGGTCACGCGTCCTCATGAACCAGAAAAACTTACCGGCCTGGTGTATTCGCTGACCGAACGACCGCAGACACGGGACTTGCCCTGGTATCAGCGCCCGGGAATTTTGGCCTTGGTAGCTCTGGCGATTGTCGTATTGTTAAACATTATTTTCATGTAATAGGAGAAGGAATGAGACTCGACATCCGCTTACCCCTCGGACTTCTGTTTTCAGCCGTTGGACTGCTGCTAGCGATCTTTGGCTTGGCCGGCAATAAGGCTGTTTACGAGCGGTCCCTCGGCATCAATATCAATCTTTGGTGGGGCCTGGTCATGCTGTTGTTCGGTATCGGGATGTTTGTACTGGGGCGCCGGGGTGAGCGCAGGTCCTCAAACACTGGCGCTTCCGTCGCTGCTCCGCTTGGTCGAGGGACCTCCGAGCACGAATGAATTCCAGCATCACTCCGTCCACATTGCCAGCACACACTGACGTTGCGAGGAAATCTATCGAGGTCCGCAACCATTTCAGAAGTCTTTACGGCGAAGATTGCCGCCTCTATCGGGCCCCCGGACGCATCAACCTGATCGGCGAACATACGGACTACAACGACGGATTTGTAATGCCCGCCGCCATCAACCTTTATTGCTGGGTGGCAATCTCTCCTGCGAAAAATCGCACAGTGGAGGTGTACTCCGGCAATCTGAATGAAAGCCGATCCTTCGATCTTGACCAACCCCAGCCTCTTGGCGATTGGAGCGATTATGTGCAAGGGGTGTCGGTCATGCTGGAAAGATCAGGATACCGGCTGCAAGGCGCAAAGATGCTCATCTCCAGCGAGGTGCCGATCGGCTCAGGGCTAAGCTCCTCAGCAGCTTTGGAAGTTGCTGCCGGGTTTGCCTTGCTCGACATGCAGGATGCACCCTGGAACCCCAACCAGCTTGCCCTGGCCGGCCAACGCGCCGAAAACGAGTTCGTAGGCGCACGCTGTGGAATCATGGACCAGTTCATCGCCTGTAACGGCCAAGCTGGACACGTGCTGATGCTCGACTGCCGCTCCTTGCAACACCGGCTGCTTCATGTCCCGGAGAATGTCCGCGTGGTGATTTGCAATACGATGGTGAAGCACGCAATCGCTGCCGGCGAATACAATGCGCGCCGCTCGCAATGCGAAGAGGGCGTGCGCTTGCTCTCCGGGGCCCTTCCCGGAATCTCGGCGCTGCGCGATGTCAGCCTTGAAGGCTTTGAACGGTTTCGTGAACTTCTTCCTACTACAATCCAGCAACGTTGCCGCCATGTGCTCAGCGAGAACCTGCGCGTAATCGCAGCGGCAGTTGCGTTGGAACACGGCGATCTGCGCAGTTTTGGAAAGCTGATGGCCCGATCCCATCGAAGCCTCCGCGATGACTATCAAGTTAGCTGTGGGGAACTGGACTTGATGGTTGAACTCGCGGACCAGATTGAAGGCGTTTACGGCGCCCGCATGACCGGGGGCGGGTTTGGAGGATGTACCATTAATATAGTGGCTGCTGAAGCCGTCTCAGAGTTTTCAAAGAAGATTGCCTCCTCGTATCAGGCGCAGACAGGGATTGTTCCGGAAATTTATGTTTCAACCGCTTCTGAAGGAGCTGGACGGTGGGAAATCCCGGCCTAATAGCGATGCGCGAGCTGTTTGACTCCCCACACCGGCGTCTGAATCCTCTTACCCGCGAATGGGTTGTGGTGTCCCCGCATCGGACAAAGCGACCGTGGCAGGGAAAGGTAGAGAGCCCGCCGGAGCTGGCCGCCGTTTCCTATGATCCTCAATGTTATCTTTGCCCCGGCAACACACGCGCTGGCGGCGTTCGCAACCCAAACTACAGTTCAACTTTCGTGTTCGACAATGATTTTGCCGGGCTCCTCGCTGAAGCAAAAGAGGGCGAGCTCAATGACCACGACCTGTTGGTAGCTCACAGCGAAAGAGGGATTTGCCGGGTGCTGTGTTTCTCCGAACGACATGATCTTACGTTGGCCCTCATGACCAAGCAGGAAATCCGGAGTGTTTTGGATGCGTGGGTCGAACAGTATCGAGAGCTAGGAAGCATTTCGTGGATCAATCATGTGCAGATCTTCGAGAACCGAGGCGCCATCATGGGCGCCAGCAACCCGCATCCGCACTGCCAGATTTGGGGCAATGCCACTCTTCCAAATCAGATTGAAAAAGAACAGCTATCGCAACTCGAATACCACAAGAAGCAAAGCTCATGTTTGCTGTGTAATTATCTGCAACTTGAATTGAAGCACGACGAGCGCATCGTGTGCAGGAACCGCGACTTTGTTGTCCTGGTCCCTTTTTGGGCGATATGGCCGTTCGAAGTTATGCTGCTGAGCGTTCGCCATCTAAATGCAATCGACGATCTGACTCAGCCCGAACTCGATTCGTTGGCGGAAATTATCCATCGCCTGTGCATTCGCTATGACAACCTGTTCGAAGTTCCCTTCCCTTACACGATGGGATTTCACCAATGTCCTACGGATGGCCAAGCTCATCCTGAATGGCACTTCCACGCACATTATTATCCGCCTCTGTTGCGCTCCGCGACCATCCCAAAATTCATGGTCGGCTTCGAGATGCTTGGATCACCTCAGCGCGACCTGACGCCGGAAGCAGCAGCCGAACGCCTACGCGCACTGAGTGAGGTCCACTACCGGCAGCAAGGACCAAAGAAACATCAAAACCTTACCACTGATGACGCTGATTTGACTGATAAACACTGATTCCACTACTGCGGTTGCAGCATCTCCACTGCAATCGATGCCGCTATCTTTGCCATTGCAGGCCCGTATTCTGCAACAAATTCCCTCACGCTCGGACTAAGAATCGTGGTCGAATATAGAGTATAAAATGTTTTGTATTGCCGATGTGTCCGCGAGAATTCTATGGCAACCAAAACCTGTCCGGTCCCCTTGCTCCTCAACAGATCGCTATATCTGAGGCTCAAAACAATAAATGAGCTATCTTTTGTAGTGAAAACCAAAACAGGTTCTGCGCTATCGTATCCTCCAGAAAGTTTCTGCAAGAGGGCCTTCGAGTCTTTTTCCGCATCGTAAGCAGCTCTACACCAAAGCCTTATATCTGCCTTTTCTTTTGAACAATGATATTCATCCAGAACTCGTACATTCTCGACATACTGATTCACATCCTTCGGGATATCCGTAGCGAGCTGTGAGGATTTAAGTTTTCCATAGTAGAGCATTAGGAGTGCTTTTTTTACAGGGACTTTGTACCAGCGAAATGGATCGAGAGTCAGAGACAAAAAACCACTTGCTTCCGCCGACACAAATGACATGGGTATAAAACCCCTCAAATCCGCAACTACCTCGATCGCACCTACATCCCCAATCGGCACTGGATCAAAAGGCTGCCCCTGCCAAGCGTTGGAAAATTTAGAAACTCTAATGTCGCTCAAGTTGTCGCTGTAGTTGGTCCCCTGATACGACCATGCAGGAGAAATGATTAAGGATGTGAATACGACAAAAATCCACCGCTGGACACCAGCAATTGATCCAGTCATTGAAAGCACGCTCCCTGAGAGTGACGTTCTTGAAGCAAATTGTGCCAGAAAATAACAATATTTCAATAGGTTTTTGTGAAAAACTTGCTGACAGCTATATTAATTTCCCATTTTGGGACAGATCTTCATAAAATATCCAGTTAGCTTCTAGACAGGACGTGATGGCACGCAGGCAAAACGTTCCTTCAGCCTCAGGAATGGACTTTCCAGCCAGCGATATGAAGCTGCGGCGAATAAGACTGTGAACGCCAGGCCTAGACCAAGCTCCACAACCTTCGCCGAGGGCTTGGCCGGGTGGACAATATGAGAAGCGCACCATAGTCCAAACTCATGGATGACATACAGGCCGTAAGAAATCTTTCCCAAATAAAGAAGCTGCTTATTTTTCAGGAAGGGATGCTGCGATCCCAGGAAAGAGACCATGATTGCAGCGCTCGCCAGCGCAGCCACTGGATAACCTAGAGTCAGCAACCGCGTACTCGAAAAGCAAAAAGCGTAAATGGCGACCCAACTGGCCCATCCGGCTAGTAGCAGGGCGGCCCTTTTTCGGCTGGAGAGCCTGGGGATTTTATCGCTGAACACAGCAAGCAATATGCCCAGAGCAATCGGATCGATGCGGGTAAAGGTGCTGGATTTCATCGCCACCAGAGAAGCTCCCGAGGCAGCAATCACTACTCGATAGAGGTTGTCTACCACGAGCACGCCAACTGCTATTCTCGCCATTCGGACAACGGTTGCTCTTCGCATGGCGAGCGGCCAAAGCAGATAGAATTGCTCTTCTATGGATACCGTCCATAGCGGTCCAGCGACGGAAATGGGCGCGCCATATACTGCCATAGCCCAGTTCCCAGCCAACAAGCAGTATCCGGCGATATAGTGGAAGGGCAGCTTTTGACCAGTCCAGGGGAAAAGCGAAAGCAGCGCGGAAAATGCAACGAAACTGAAGTAGAGCGGCCAAATCCGCAGGACCCGCCGGAGATAGAAACCGCGCACATCTATATCACCGCGTGTCTCTCGTTCCCGAAGTAAAAGAGTAGTAATAAGGTAGGCGCTCAAAGCGAAAAACAGATCGACTCCGTAAACGCCTGATCCCGCCACCCAGACCACGACGTTAGTAAGCCAATGGGGAATGCCGGCCGCCTGGTAAGGCGCCACGCTAAGAGGCACTGCATGAAAGACGAACACTCCCAGAAATGCGAAGAACCGCAACGCATCGAGTTCGGGACGATAGAACCGCGCTGCGTGAGCTTCCGCCCGAGTTCCTGTAGACGGCGCGACTGCAATACTCATGAATGGAGGATATTCGTGCGTGCTATCGCCCAATCATACCCCAGACGACTGCACTTGTTCTCATTTTGCCGCTCTCATTTCTACCCGTTACGTGGTCCGGACCAAGCAAGCGGCGGGAAAAATAAGGGTGCAACTTAAATTCTCTTGCGGCTTGCCGATTTTCTAAGTTGAACAAACAGAATGCCGGGAGATGTAACCAAAGTGCTGAAGATTCGCATTTTTGAAGAAACATAATATTCTGCATCGGGTTACAATTAATTTATTATTCCCCGTTTTTGAGAACTGTTCCCAGGGAAAGCCACGGCCAATGCCTGAATTTTCCTGAATGCATTAGCCCGTCATTTTTTCGATTTTTGTGGAGTTTTAGGGGGAGAAATGTCCGAACTGATGGCAACATTGCCGGCTGTTCCTCAGCCCGGCACTGTTCCTTTTATCCGCGGAGTGACCGTTTTTTCAGTACAGGCCCATCAGGATGAGCGGGGCGAGTTGGCCGTGCTCGAAGCCGGAAGCAACCTGGAATTTACCCTCAAACGTGCCTTCTATATTAAGGTTGAGTCGTCGCACGTTACGCGGGCGGAACATGCATGTTCCTGCAAGCAGGTGATGATTGCCCTCATAGGTGGCGTTACCATCGATATCGACAATGGCACGGAGCAACAGAGTGTTACCTTGGCGGGCGATCAGGCGGTTTGCATTCAGCCCGGAATATGGCTGCGCCTTCGAGACTTCATTCCTGGCACAGTTATATTGGTTGCAGCCAATCAGCTTTACGCCGAAACTACCTACTACGACCGTCCACAAACGCATCTAATTCATGCCTTTTGAGTCAGCGCCATAATGGTTGAGATTCCGCAAGCAGCTCCGGCGCGACGCATTGCACGCTTTCGTTCCGAGATCGACGAGGCGATTGCCGGCGTGGTTGGAGCTGAGCAGTACATTCTTGGTCCAAGGATAGAGGCCTTCGAAGAAGCTTTCGCCAGATATCTAGGAGTCCGATATTGCATCGCTCTGAATTCGGGCACGGATGCCTTGGCGTTTTCTTTGCGGGCCCTGGGAATCGGTCCTGGCGACGACGTAATCACCGCATCCCTAACGGCTGCAGGGACCGCCCAGGCCATTATGCATTGCGGTGCGCGACCGTGCTTTGTCGATATCGATCCACTCACACGCTGCCTGGATCCTGTCTCGGTCGAGGCTGCCATTGGTCCGCAAACAGCGGCCATCATCCCAGTACACCTCTTCGGCCAGCCGGCCGACATGCCTGCGCTTCTTGACATCGCAGCGCGGCATGGCATCGCCATCGTCGAAGATTGTGCTCAGGCCCATGGCGCAACCATTGACGATCGAAAGGTCGGAAGCTTTGGCAATGCCGCTGCCTTTTCTTTTTATCCTACGAAGAATTTGGGGTGTATCGGTGATGGTGGCGCCATTGCGACTAACGACGCATCGATCGCCGCCAAGGCGCGGGCCCTGCGCTGCCACGGCTGGGTGGGAGGCGAAAGGATAAGCGCGTCGTTGGGGTTCAACTCCCGGATGGACGAGTTGCAGGCCGCAATCCTCACCGTACTGCTCCGCCATCTTGACGAAGGCAATCACGAACGCCGTCTCCTCGCTGGTGAGTATCGACGGCACTTGCAGAACCTTCCCGTGGTGTTGCCACCCGATGATCCAGGAGCTGTTTACCATCAGTTCGCCATTGCCTGCGAAGAGAGGGACGCGCTCCGCAAACACCTCAAGGGAGAAGCGGGAATCGAAACTGCAATACACTACTCTCCTGCGCTGCACCAGCAACCCGCTTTCCAGATGGATACATCACTTCGACTTGTGGAAACGGAGAGATTGTCCCGCCAACTTCTGAGCTTGCCGATTCAACCTGAGGTAGCATCCAGGCATGTCGCCTACATCGCTGGAGCAGTAGAAGGGGGAATCCGATGCAAGGCATCGTGATCTACGCAACTGGTTCGCCGATCCTGGTTGACCTGGAAGAGAGCCTCTTCCGCGCGGGGATCCCGGTGTGCGCCGGCGTGCAAAACCTGCCGGGAAAGAGTTTTCTTTCCAGCCAGGCTCCCACCTTCTCTCCCGACGTTGTCCCGGACGACCTCAAAGAGTGTCCCTTTATGGTGCCGCTCTTCACACCAGGTAATCGCCAGCAGGCGGTGCGCGAAGCTGAGCAGTTGGGGTTTAAGCAGCCTTTCAGCCTTATCGATCCATCCGTTGCCGCTCCGCGCGTGCTGCGCTTCGATGCTGGACTCTATGTCAATGCTGGCTGCAGTCTCGGGGCTGGCAGCGATCTCGGGGCCTTCGTATTCATCAATCGAGGGGCAGCGATTGGACATCACGCATGCTTCGGACGATTCGTCTCCATCGGTCCCGGTGCAGTCGTCGGCGGACAGGTTACTATCGGCAAGGGCTCGATGGTGGGAGCGGGAGCGGTCGTACTTCCGAAGGTCATGATTGGCGAGAATGCGGTGGTAGCCGCAGGCGCGGTAGTTTTCCGAGATGTCCCGGACCATTGTGTTGTGCTCGGAAATCCAGCCCGTGTGGTGAAAACCAAAATCCGTGGCTACAATGAAAAAACTGTCGACTAGAGAGAATGCCTGAGAATTCTTATTACTAATGCGCGCTTGGAGTACTACGCTGGAAGCGAAGTCCTGGTTAGGGACCTTGCATTCGAGTTGAAGCATCAGGGACACGAGCCGCTGGTTTATTCACCGAAGCTGGGTGCGATTGCGCAGGAAATAAAGGATCAGAGTGTACAAATCACTGACCAACTCAGCACCCTGGCAGTTCCTCCCGATGTTATTCACGGTCATCATCATCCTCAGACCCTTGAGGCCTTGCTCCATTTTTCGTCTACTCCGGCAATTTTTTCCTGCCTTGCTGCTACGTACGCGATAGAAGAGCCTTTTTATTTTCCGAGGATACTGCGATACGTAGCGATTGACGAGCGTTGCCGAGAGCGCACTCACAGCATTCCAAACATTCCCAAGGCGCGGGTCGAAGTCATTCTGAATGCGGTTGATTTGGCGCGGTTTCGTTCTCGTGGACCGCTGCCTTCAAGACCCAGGCGGGCGCTGGTCTACAGCAATCATGCCAGCCGCTCTACTCATTTGCCCGCCGTTCGCAAGGCTTGCCGGCAAGCTGGATTAGAACTTGATGTCGTCGGGTTCGGCACAGGGACCGCGGTCGCGAACCCAGAATCAGTTCTACCGGGTTACGACATCGTCTTTGCCAAGGCATCTTGCGCCTTGCAAGCAATGGCTGTGGGGAATGCTGTCGTGCTATGTGACTTCCCCGGCAGTGGTCCTATGGTCACATCTGACAAGCTGGATGGTCTTCGCGGGATGAATTTCGGTGCAGGTGTTTTAGTCAATCCGCTGAGGCCGGAATACATTCGGGCAGAGATTGAACGTTACAACCCAGTGGATGCTGCCGAGGTTTCCCGCCGGATTCGTGCCGAAGCCGGCCTCACCGATGCCGTTCAGCGTTGGATAGCACTTTATTCTGATGTCGTAGAAGAATTCCGTTCTTCACAACAGGACCCACAGCGGGAATTTCGCGCTCTGAGTCATTACCTGGCGCGATGGAATTACGGGAAGAGGGTTGAATGGGAAAGAGAGCAATTCAGAAAACTGCAGGCAATCCCGGTGGCCGGCAGCGCCCTGGGTTATATCGCTCGCCGTCTCCTGCGAAAATGGGGAGAAATGTTAAATCCTCCATAGAGCTTTCGATGAACCTTTCGATTCGTAGATTGTTGAGTCCCAGGCACCCTCGAAATTCCGTGACAGCTAGCAATCCATTTTTTGTCAATACTTGTGTTCGGACCGAATCACCGGATATTGCTTTACATTCGATAGTTAAGGCGATACTTTGCTCTCTATGAAAGCCACAAATTGGGAGTTCACGAATCGAGCGCTGATGTTCGGGCTGATCTTCGCCTTCACGTTTCCACTCTACGGTTTGGACCACGAGAACTCCACTGCCGCGCTGGCCAACTGGCTTGGAGCGAGATTTCATAGGGATGCGGAGGTGCTTGCCCATATCCTATTTGCTTGTGCCGCTTTCCTGGTGGTTGTGGCTGCTCTCATCCGAACCTGGGCTTCAGCTTATCTTCAAGCGGAAGTTGTATATGCCGCCGAGGTGAAGACTGAGTTGCTGGTGGCCGATGGGCCTTACCGGTATGTCCGCAATCCTCTATATCTCGCCAACGTGTTGATGGCCATGGGGATGGGCGCCATGATGAGCCGGACCGGGTTCTTGGTGGTGGTGCTGGCGATGCTGATGTTTTGTTACCGGCTGATCTTGCGTGAAGAGGCCGAGCTACAAGCGGGCCAGGGAGAGCAGTACGAACATTACCGCAAAGCGGTGCCGCGTCTGGCACCCTCCCTTTGGCCGCGCATTGCTTCTGCCGGTCGCCAACCTCAGTGGACCGCAGGATTCATGGCAGAATCCTGGTATTGGGGATTCGCCGCAGCACTTGTGGTCTTTGCCATGACTCTGAAAATGGCGCTATTTTTTGTGATACTGGGAGCAAGCATTGTTTTGCTCTGGTTGTCCTCCCTGGTTTTGCAAAAGAAATCGGACTCTCAGTCCTCCGTTGGAGGCAGCGGCCCCTCCAGCCATTGATTACTCCCGCGAAGAACTATCTTCGATAGGGTGGAGCTAGTAGCATATCGGGCAGTGACCATTGGGCTTCCTCAGGCTTCGTTACATCAACTGAAGTGATCATCCAGCCAGTGAATCGCTCTCTCAGCCGACATTCCATCAGATCTTTGAAAACGGAGATTAATCTCCTCTAGTCGTTTTAGCACGGTTGGAGCATGATGCGTAATTGTCGTGTGACGATATCCATCGACTTTCGGCGTCATTGACTCAGCAAGGAACCAATCACCAAGAATGAGAAGGTTGTGGCCAAGTACCGAGTCATCAAACACTACCCTAACGTCTGCGCGCACATCATGTGCTCTCGATAAGAAGCACTTCAGAATTTGGACACGGGCATTGGTAGCGATCTTCGAGAACTTTGAGAGACTCGGATAAAGGACGAGATCACATCCAAATCGGAAAGCATATTCCTCAAGTAGTCTCCTTTCACTAACTAATAATTCGATTCGATGACGACTAGGCGGAGTTTGATCGTGATACCGTGCCGACCATGCAGGATCATCCGGCTCTAATGGAATACTGAACGAACCAAAAGCAGCCGAATGTCTCAATCTTTGCTCCCATTGTGAAATGAATGCTTCCACGTCATTGCAGCAACTGATGATGGCTTCCGTCCTTTGCTCCACCAGATCGGCGCACTCGTACATGGCAATCGACTGCGCCTTTCGTACAAGCCGGTCAATGCGCTCATGTGTCAATCGTTCTAATAACCCTTCAATATGTTCGTCGCTTTCAGCCTGAACGCCAGCCGCCATACCTTCAGGCAAACGTCCTAAACTGAGGGGCAAAACCGGAACATTACGCCCAATCGCATAACCGATTTCATGATTGACCCAACTGCTTTGAGCCGATTGCGATGTCAGCAGCGGGATGAAAAGATGGGAATAAGCTATTCGCTTCTTGATCTGATCGAGGAACGGCCAGCCAGCAGAATTGTCGCGGTCCCACACAGGCTTCACTTTAAGTGTCCGCAGCCGGTCGGAAATTCTAGCGGCATAGTCAAAGTCCTCGCGTGAATAGCTGAGAAAAATTCGGTAAGGATATCTTTCAGATGTCAGCACCTCGTTCCTTTCATCGTTCTATCGGTGCACAAAATACATGGCTCTAACCCAAAGATTTCAATATGCCAATATCTGACAGTGGCGCTGTCTTGAGTGAGCAACGCAATTTGCTTCGGGCCTTTACCAATTATTACATAGCCCGTTTTTATCTCTAGTCGGCGTGCGGTTTGCGCGGAGGGAGGGGAAAAATCTGTTGGCTCTCGTTCAACTTTTCTTCTAAAAGCTCATACATTTCATTCTGAAGCAGCCAGATTGGGTCCGCGTTTTGGCGTATAAATTCGTCGACGGGAATTCCATCGATTGTCGGCGGGCGCCGGACCCGCTTCTGCTTGCCATTGACAAAAATGGTCATGAACTCTCGTTGGCGCCGCTTCTTTTCGGCCTTTTCGCGTGGCGTAAGCTTTCGTTTTCCCATAATTCGTCAACCCTGAGCCTGGGCTGATCATCAGAAAGATGCAACCGGCGTTCTTAGCTTTCCATCGTGAATAGTCCGGGGTTACTATCGAGTAATGAAATACTGCAAATAGGCCTGCTCTTCCACCAAAAGAATTCTGAACGGCAATTTTGAAACACGCTCTAGTGCCATGACCACATGATTGCGGAAAGAAGGTTAGTGTGGACGAGGTGGACTTAGTGGACTGAGTGGACAGTGCCGTGGTTATCAATTTTCACCCGGTCAGCACTAGCTAGTCCCCCGTTGCTGCATGGAACTTCCTGGTCGACCATCTTACTACCACCTGGTCAGTCATGCGGAGTTCCTGAAGCGAGCGGACGGCATTGGGACAGCACCTGCATTAGATCGTCAACGCGGATTGGCTTGCTGATGTAATAATCCATTCCTGCCCGAAGACAACGCTCACGGTCGCCTTGCATCGCGTCGGCGGTCACAGCGATGATGATAGGCTGCTGGTCATCGGGAAACTGCTTGCGGATAAGCTGAGTAGCTTCAGCACCATCCATCTCGGGCATGTGCATGTCCATCAGCACAACATCGTAGGCCTGTCTGGAGACGGCTTCGACGACTTCCAGTCCATTCACAACCGCGTCGGCCTGGTATCCAAGGCGTCCCAGAGTGTGCCGGGCGACTTTCTGGTTGATCATGTTGTCCTCCGCCAGCAAGATACGCAGTGGCAACTGCTCCGCCATGCTAGCGTCTGCCTTGAACTTGCCGATGTACATGCCGGAATCGGAGGCATGTGGGCCCAGCGCGCTCCGGAGGGCATGATACAGATGAGAAGGTCGAACGGGTTTGGTAAGTTGGAGCGCAAACTGTTTGGCTTCGTTTTGGCTTTCCCGGCGATCGATCCAAGTCAATGCGATAAGAGGAAGCGGGCTGTCGCAGTCGCGCTGGATCTCCCTGGCAAAAGCATTGGAATTCATATCGGGTAATTGCATATCGATGATCGCTACGTCGAATCGCGGAGCCACACGCACCAATTGAATCGCTTCAGCACCCGTTGAAGCGGCCATCACACTCATCCCCCAGGCCTCGGCGCACTCCGTCATGATGCGACGGCTCATCTCATTGTCCTCGACTACCAGCAACTGCTTGCCGCGCAGTTCTGCGACTGAGACTGGCTGGCTTGAACCTGGCCGGTCTCCCACAGCTTCGGCAATAATCGTGAAATAAAAAGTAGAACCTTGCCCGGGGACACCTTGGCTTTCAACCCAGATCCTGCCGCCCATCATCTCGCTTAAGCGTTTGCAGATAGCCAATCCAAGGCCTGTGCCTCCGTATCGGCGCGTCGTTGAGGTATCCACCTGGCTAAAGGACTGGAAGAGACGGCCAAGACGGTCATGAGGAACGCCAATGCCGGTATCACGCACCGCGAAGTGAATCTCATAGCGCGAATCATGCGAGTCGCATGCCTGGCTGGAAATCGATACCACGACCTCTCCGGATTCGGTGAACTTGACGGCGTTGCCAACCAGGTTAACCAGGATCTGCTGCAAGCGAGTGACATCGCCAAGGATGACCGACGGAGTTTGGCCGGAGATGACGCATGCCAGGTCCAAATCCTTCTCTGCGATCTTGGACGATAACAGACCCAAAGCTTGTTCGGCACAATCACGGAGATTGAAGGGGCGCTGCTCCAGCTCCAGTTTTCCTGATTCAATCTTGGAGAAATCGAGAATGTCATTGATGATGGTCAAGAGAGACTCGCCACTCTGGTGAATCATCTGCACCATATCTCTCCGGCTGGGATCGGTTTCGGTTTCCAGCACTAAGTCGGCCATGCCCAACACGGCGTTCATCGGCGTACGAATCTCGTGGCTCATAATGGCCAGAAACTCGCTCTTGGCGCGGGTCGCGGATTCAGCGGCCTGCTTGGCCTGGCGCAACTCCTCTTCGACCTGCTTGCTCGCCGTGATGTCATTCAGAACCACCAGCCGCCCGATCAACCGGCCCCGGCTGTCGCGCATTGGCGAGATTCGCAGGTCGAAAAATAAGCGCCCTTCGCCCCGGTCGATTACGATCTCATCCCGGGCCTCCATCACGTTCCGGTAGTGCTCCAGCAGATCGCGGCGGCCTCCGAATAACCCCCTTGCGCTTTGTCCTATCGCCTGCTGCGCGCGCTCTCCAAAAAGCTTGCGGGCAGATGGATTCAGGTCGACAACCCGGTTCTGTGCGTCGAGCACGACCACACTTTCACACAGGTTCTCAAAGATGATGCCTCGGGCCACTGGCGCAATGTCGAAAAGCTTGTATCGGAAAAGTCCGAACATGAAGGTGAGGCCCGCCGGAACTGACAGAGTGCTGGAGATGTGAAAGGGCAATGGGATCAGTCCCAGGTGGCGGGCAATATTTCCGCCAAACATGATCAGAAGACCCGCAATCAGTACCAACAACTGCCCACGGTGAGGACGCGGACAATGCTGCAAGGCCATCACAAGAATCACCAGGGCCGCAAGTAAAAGAGTGTAGGCATAGGCAGTGTGGACCCAGTACCAGGGACCCGGAGTGCTACTCAAAACCTTCAGAGACCCTACAGCCTTTAAAGCGACGGTGTGGCGCATCAGGCTGTGGAGACGATCGGTCCAGCTCAGCAGAACTGTGACAACAGGTATGAACGACAGCAAAGCCAACTTCTGCTTTGTGAAGCGCCGGCTGCGGCCGGTGTATTGCATCGCTATCTCCAAAGTGGCCGGAGACAAAAGCACGATGCCGATGAACGCGAGGTTGTCAAAGAACAGTATTGAGGCAAGATCGCTGCGGGCGCTCTCCAGCGCATTTGCCAACGACCACAAAGCAGAGGAAAACTGAACAATGGCAAACGGAGTTGCACCCGGAATGGTGCGATGCCGCCATGCGTACGTGCCCGTGCCGCAGCAAAGTAAGGCTGCGGCGCCGTACATCCATATATAAGGTGTGTACTGCCAGTGCATTTGTGGTTAAGGCCAACCTGATCCGCCCCTGAGGGCGATTCTTTCCTTCTTCTTCTTATCGGCTCCCACTGCCAAGCTCAATAGGTTTTCGCATCTTGAACAAAACTATAGTACTCAGAGGCGCTGGAGACGTCTCTCAATGCGCATAGAACTTCATATTGTTAAGAATTTTCGTTGGCTTGGCTGTGAAACCGCGGCGCGTAAAGTGCGCAGATGGCTGGATTTAAAATTAGATTTCGTTCCCCTTGGCAGGCGTCAGGGATTTACTGCCTGGCAAGAATCCGTGATTGGGTAAAGAGCGCGGCTGGTTGCAAGAGAAAATGGCTGAAGGCTACGGATTGTACAGGACATACAGCGATTCAAGCAGAACCCGGAGAATGCAGTCTTGTTGAAAAATCGTTTTGGCGCTCCAGAAGCTCGGAGGGTAAATTGTTTTAGACAACATAATTCATCTTCATTTCGTGAGAGCGCCTTGACACGACATAGGCGGACCAAGCATTCTCGGGGTCCCTCGACTTCGCCCTCGCTCCTATGTCGCTTGGACTTCGCTCGGGATGACAGACGTTGAGTATTTGCTTCTCAATAGCCTGACGTTCGTCTAGCTTCCGACAACTATTGATCGTTTTAGACTGAGGGGCGCATACGGCAACCGAATTTCCCCAGACATTGGGGGTGAGAACGGCTTCCCACAGGTAATCCCGCATTTTACCTCCAAGTTATCACTGTTGAGGTGCTGTGTATTGAAGCACACTTTTTAAACGTTCTCTTTACACATAAATGGCCGTTCTTCCACCGTGAACCAGAAGCAGAAATAAATTGACACAAGGAGTTATAGCGAGAGTCTCATAACTGAGTACTATGTTGTATGCAGGAGGTCATCACCATGAAGAGGATACTTTTTCTGGCCCTGGGGACAGTTCTTTCGGCTCTAGCATTTTTGTTCGTGCCGGCATGTATGGCAAAGGAGCCCACTACCGCGCGTGTCGTAACCCTGACTGCATCCGATGGCACCGAACTCAAAGCGACATACTTTGCTGCCGCCAAACCTGGTCCCGGGATCCTGCTGTTTCATCAGTGCAACCGTGACCGCAAGGTTTGGAATGACCTTGCGCAGGGCCTCACCGAAGCAGGGTTTAATGTACTCGCGCTGGACTTTCGGGGTTTTGGCGAGAGTGGTGGAACGCCACTGAACCAACTCACACCCCAGCAGGGCCAGCAGATGATGAACAGGACATGGGCGGACGATGTCGACAGGGCTTTTCAATATCTGGTCTCCCAAGCTGGTGTGATGCGCAATGCTATTGGCGCGGGTGGAGCGAGTTGCGGCGTCAACCAGGCTGTCCAGTTGGCGCGCCGCCATCCGGAGGTAAAGGCTCTGGTGTTGCTATCCGAGGGGACCAATCGCCAGGGCCGCGACTTTCTGCGGAACTCGACCCAGCCTGCGCTCTTTCTGGCAGCGGCCGATGACGATCCGGATCCCGGCGTAGTTGAGATCATGCAGTGGCTGCTTAGTCTCTCCTCCAACCCGGTCAACAAGTTCGAGCGCTATGCCACCGGCGGACATGGCATCGAGATGTTCGCCGCCCATCAGGAGCTTCCGGCCATGATCGTCAACTGGCTCCGTACAACTCTGACGCATCCATCGCGAGGCGCTTCGGTTGCCAGGGCCGCGTCCATAAAACCCCACCTGCTCGATCTGACCGACCAGCCAGGTGGCGCCGGAAAGCTCACGAAAATGCTGGAAGGGGCGCGCCAACATGATCCCAAAGCGGTATTGTTTTCCGAGCTTGTGGTCAACCGGATCGGCTACGAGCATCTCATCGCCGGGGACACCAAGGACGCAGTGGAGATCTTCAAGCTGAATGTCGCCGCCTATCCAAGCTCACCGAATGTGTATGACAGCCTCTCCGACGGTTACCTGGCCGACGGACTCAACGACCTCGCCAGACAAAACGCAAAGCAGGCCCTGGAGCTTCTGCCTTCTGACACAACCGATTCCGAGCAGCGCCGCAATGCGATCAAGGACAACGCCATGCAGAAGCTGAAACAGTTAGGTGACATGCTGTAGTACAGAAGCACTCAGCAATCAGCACTCAGCGGTCAGCCGGAAAAAGCAAAACCCTCTTTACCGCAGCGCAGCGCGGCAAGCCGCGACCAACCCTTACCACTGATTACGCTGATTTGACTGATCAACGCTGATCAATCACTAGAACCAGATCCGTAACTAGATTTGTTTTTACGTATAGACCGTCCATCTTCGTGAAAATGCCTTGTTACGCTATTGCTAGAGGACACATCTTCGGGGTTCTTCGACGCGCCCTTACTCCTAACGTCGCTCGGGCTTGCTCAGAATGGCAGAGTGATTTTTGCAGAAATAAACAAAAATCATAAGCAAAAAATAAGCAGAAATTATAAGCAGAAATAAATTGACACAAGCAATCATAACGAAAAGTCTCATAGCTGAATGCTTATTGTTGTTTGCGGACAAAGGGCGAGGATCGGTTCTGGTATGATGTGGCCGCAATCGAACCGGATGGGACGCGCACTGAAACTTTAACCCCATCAACTAAACATGGAGGTTTTTTGGCGGGACAATTTCGCGCGAGGAAATCCATCGACCGGTTGATTGCCGACTCTGAGCTACCTCAATTTCGTCTGAACAAGTCTTTAGGGCCCTGGTCGATGATCGCTCTGGGAATAGGCGCGATCATCGGGGCGGGAATCTACACCTTACCTGGCGTTGCCGCAGTTGGAAAGCACTATCAGGTCTCGTCTGTACTCCACCAGCCAATTCTTGATCTGCTCTGGCAACTTCTCCATGGGCTGCCACTTGGCTCCGGCGTACATGCCAGTGCGCCCGCAGGGCCTGCTATTGCTCTCTCTTTCCTGCTCCTCGCCGTCATTTGCATTGTGACTGGACTGTGTTTCGCCGAACTGGCTACGCTCATGCCGCTGGCGGGCAGCGTTTACACCTATTCTTATGCCGCCTTCGGAGAATTGGCCGCTTGGATGACAGGGTGGACTCTTACCCTGGAGTATGGTCTCTCCAGCATCGTGCTAGCGGGCGCACTGAGCAGCGAGTTGAAGACAGGACCAGTTACCTCTCATGTCCTGGCGCTTCCCAGTCAATGGTGGATGCCAGCATGGGCCGAGGGCGCATGGACAGGCGGATACTTCAACGTTCCAGCTTTTGTCATCATCCTCGCAACAACCCTGCTCCTGGCCTGGGGACTTCGCATCTTTTCCAAGGCCACCATGCTGATGGTGCTCTTGAAGTGCGCTGCTATTCTGGTTTTCGTCGTGGTGGGCAGCACCCTGGTACATCCTGCCAATTGGCATCCGTTTGCGCCGGGCGGCATGAAAGGAGTTCTGGCCGGCGGGACCATGCTTTTCTATACGTTTATCGGCTTTGATTATGTTTCGGTCGCTGCGGAAGAAGCCAGGAACCCGGAGCGGAGCGTGCCATTCGGCATTGTGGGATCGATTGTCATTTCTGCCCTGCTCTATATCGCAGTGGCATTGGTTTTGCTTGGGATGATGCCTTACACGGAATTTGGTTCCGGCGCTGCGGATTCCACTGTGCCTGCGCTCTATGCGTTAGGACGCTTCGGAGCAAATCCGATTTATCTGCGGATGGTCGGCTCGGGCATGGTGATCGGATTGTTGTCTCTGGTGTTTGTAAGCCAGTACAGCCAGACCCGCATCTGGTATGCCATGTCTCGGGATGGCCTGTTACCAGAGGTATTTTCGTCGTTGCATCCGAAAAAAAAGATTCCCCATTGGTGTATCTGGATCGGAGGCGCAGCGATGGCCCTATTGGCAGGTCTCATTGGCATTGGTGAAGCGGGAGATGTAGTCATCAATGGCGCCTTAGTGGCTTTTGCCGTGGTCCCAATCTGTGTTATCTACTTTCGCAAAACCCAGCCGGAACGGCCGCGACGAATCAAAGTTCCTTGGGCGCCTTGGCTGCCTCTGGTCTCACTGGCAGCCACTTTGGTGATGATGGCCAGCCTGCCCTTGATCTCATGGATACGCTTTGCTGGCTGGCTGGCGATTGGTCTGGTTATCTATTTGGGCTATGGTCGCCGCCACAGTACGCTGGCCGCCCGCTGATTGCATTGCTTTCGGCTGTACCTATCAGCGATGCGCATATACCAGCGTTGTGGTGGTTGGATGGTCCTGATACGAAATTCCGATGATGGATCCAATCAGGATCAGGCAGGCAAATGCCATCTGGAGCCACAGCTTCGTTGCAGATGTATGACGCTCACGAAGGGCGGGCGTTTGGAGTAACTCCTGATCAATGACTTGGTGGAGGCGCTGGCTCATCGCAGGAGTAAACGGCTCCGTCGCCATGAAACGGCGCTCCTGCAGGATCTCGTGCAAACGTGTCCGGCACGATAAACAACTGTGGAGATGCTGGATGACCTGGTCGCCGTTATCAAGGCTGTTGTTGAATACATCAGTATTCAGTGCATTGTCATTCAGCGCGGCTTCGTCGAACTCGCCCGATTCCATCAGGTACGAAATTTCAAATAAACACTGTTCACAATCCATAGTCATCGGTTTCATGTATGTTAGCTTTGCCAATACTGCTGCATTCTTGCCCGCAAATGGGCCCGGGCGCGACGCAACCTTGTTCGCACGTTCTCCGGCGTCAAGCCCAGTGCAACTGCGGTCGTGCCGGTGGAAAGATTCTCAACGTCCCGCAGATAAAGAACTGAACGATAAATAGGATGCATACCATCCAGTATTCTTCTGACGAAACCACTCAGCTCCTTCCATGAATATTCGTCTTCCGGAGTTTTAGCGTCGCACGAGTCTGGCCATCCATGGGCCGCATTGCCAGAGGCATCGACCACTTCTAAAGATTCGCATTGTTCTCTTTGGACGCTCTTCAGCCTGGAGCGCGCCACGTTCACCGCAATCTGGAGCAGCCAGGTGCGAAACTTGGCGTCGCCTCGAAATTGATCAAGATGCCGGAAGGCGCGCAGGAAAGTTTCCTGGGTCACATCTTCGGCATCGGCTGCGTTTCGCAGGATGGCCATTGCGCCCCTGAAGATCGCAACTTCGTGCCTGCTTACCAACTCATGAAAGAGTTCGGGCCGGTCGCTGCGAATCTGTTCGACCAAGTCTCGGTCTTCATCGGGCCCAGTCACAAATTCTTCCCTGGAGCGTTCGTTCATAGGCCTTTTCCCAGAATGTCAAGTTAGCACAGATTGGCTCCAAAGTAGCCATGGAAGATCAGGAAATCTGCGCATTTTGCCGGATTTCCAAAATCAGGAAATTCCCCGGGGCCGATTCCCTGCTGCCGAGCTTTCCCAAATAAATTGTCACGCCTGACATAAGCCACGGTCACATAACTGAAGCGGCTGTTTTTAATGGATGACTGGGCCAAGGCCCGCAGCGGCGTTCCCGCGACGGCCACAGAATATTTGTGTCTTGATGCGCTCCGTCCTGAGATCTGGGAATCATTTTTTCGTTGAACAGCCTGCGTCACCAAGGAGGGCAATCGGGAAATGTCCAGTCTACTTGCTACCAAGGCACCGGATCGACTCATCGCCGAATCGCGCCAGGAAGATGCCCACACTCTCAAGCGCGCACTAGGCCCGTTGAATCTTGTCGCGCTCGGGATAGGAGCCATCATCGGCGCCGGCATCTTTGTTCTCACCGGTTCCGCCGCGGCCCAGTCGGCCGGGCCGGCCGTGGTGTTGTCGTTTGTGATCAGTGGCCTGGGTTGCGCGTTTGCCGGTCTCTGCTATGCTGAATTCGCTTCCATGATCCCCATTGCGGGCTCTGCTTACAGCTACAGCTACGCCACTCTTGGAGAATTTGTCGCCTGGATCATCGGTTGGGACCTGATTTTGGAATATACCTTTGGCTCAGCCGCTGTTGCTTCGGGATGGAGCGGGAACCTGAACCTGCTGCTTCAGCACCTGGGCTATGGGTTGCCCCCGCAGCTTACCGACACGCCGGGTACCGTGCTGGTCCAGTACCAGGGCCTTTGGCAGGCGGCGTCTACCCTTCCCGCAGGAGTTTCGATTGCAGGACTGCCAACCGTCCACGCCGTCTTTAACCTGGTTGCGTTCATCGCCATGCTGGGGGTCACTCTTCTTCTGGTAATCGGCATCAAAGAATCCGCAAACTTCAATACTGCCATTGTCTTTGTGAAGATCTCCACCGTGCTGGTCTTCATTGGCGTGGCCGCAATCTTTCTTTTCAAGCATCCTTCCATCGCCTGGAACAACTGGCACCCATTCATTCCTGCGAACCAGGGAGGGTTTGGCCAATTTGGATGGTCAGGAGTCGCACAGGCGGCTTCCCTGGTTTTTTTCGCCTACATCGGATTTGATGCTGTCTCTACGACTGCCCAGGAGGCCCGCAATCCGCAAAAAGACATGCCAATCGGCATTCTTGGATCGCTGGCAATTTGTACAGTCCTCTATATTGTTACAGCCGCCCTGCTGACTGGAATGGTCAACTACACGCGCCTGAATGTCGCGGCCCCAGTAGCGGCGGGAATAGAGGCTGCGGGCACGCGCTGGGGAACATACGTTGTTTTGATCGGTACAATCCTGGGTTTGAGCACCACCATGATGGTCATGATGCTGGGCCAATCGCGCGTGCTTTTCGCCATGTCGCGGGACGGCCTGCTGCCAAAGTGGGCAGGCGCCGTACATCCACGATTTCGGACCCCCTGGATTTCCACGATCGCGGTAGGCCTATTTGTGGCGCTTTTCGGCTCGCTAGTCCCAATCTCCGCTCTCGGAAGACTTACCAGTATTGGGACCCTGCTGGCTTTCATTATTGTCTGTTGCGGGGTTTTAGTCCTGCGCCGGACACGCCCCGACCTTCCCCGGCCCTTTCGGACCCCGCTTGTCCCGGCAGTGCCGATCCTTGGAATTGTGATCTGTTTCCTGATGATGGCTACCTTGCCGGGCGGCACCTGGATCCGCCTGGTTGTCTGGTTGCTGATTGGTTTTGTGATTTATTTCGGCTATGGACGCAAGCACAGCCTCGTGCAGAAGGCACTTTCAAGTAAGGCTGAAACCAGCCCCGAACGGGCATTGATCGGCCAGTAGAGGCCCCACCGCTGGCTCTTTGGTTCCAAAGGTCGCCATTGTGCGCGATGAGCCGATCATTTCCTCACTCCCTGATCACTTTTTCGGTCACTTAAACCAGATGCAGGCGCCGATGTGAGGAAGGCGCAATCCGATTCTGAAGCGAAGCGTGACGTCGGTGTAGAATCTGAACTTCAGGAAAGTGCATGCCTTTCCCGAAGGCTCGAAAGGCTTGGCAAAAACAGCATCGGTGAACAAAAGGAACTGACTTGAAACGTTTGGCTACGCTATTGCTCGTTGTCTCTTTCTCTATGCCTCTGTATGCGGCAGAGATTGTCAAGATCAAGTTATTTGACGGCGAGATGTTGACCGGAAAACTGGATCTGCCATCTGACAATGCCAACATCAAGCGGCTCGTCATTTACATTCACGGAACCGGCCCGGGCACCTATCTAGATCATAGAAAGATCCGCAGCACGGAATTAAACTATTTCGATTTGTTTGCCGACGAGTTTACGAGAAGAGGTGCGGCCTTCTTTACTTATAACAAACGAGGCGTCGACCTTGGAGACACACCGCCCTATTACGACAAGGTGGACCGAGAAAAATATAAGAAATGCTTGCCAAGTATCGAAGTCAAGGACATCGACTCTACCATCCAGTTTCTAAAATCCGACAAGCGGCTGAAAAAAGCCAAGATCATTTTATTGGGATGGAGCGAAGGCACCATCGTGGCATCGATGGTGGCAGAAAAAAACAAGGGCGTGGCTGCCCTGTTGCTCGCAGGCTACGCAAACGACAACTTATTTGACGTGATCAAATGGCAGAACTCCGGCGAATCTTCCATGCGCGCCATCGGAAAATACTTTGATTCCAACAACGATCATGCAATCAGCAAGGAAGAATATGAATCAAGCGACAAGACCGCGACTAAAATGAGGGCTGCGCTTTTCAAAGATGCGACTTTCGAACAACTTGACGTAAATAAAGACAACCGGATTACGGCAGAGGACTTTGGAATACTCAATCGGGCCCGTTATAACATGATCTTAAACGCAGTTGAAAAAAACGATGACGACTGGATATGGAACAATTATTTCCGTATCACAACGGCCTGGCTCAAGGAGCACTTCGAACTGGAGCCCAACAAAACAAGATTACTGCGGATCAATATTCCTGTTTACATATTTCACGGCGAGGAAGATATCAACGTTCCGGTAGAAGGGGTTTACGATCTGCAGGAAAGGTTTGCCAAGGGCCATAAGACCAATCTGCAGTGTTTCATTTTCAAGGGACACGATCATGACCTGAATTATCTGGATTGGCCGGCAAAAAAAATCATCTCCGATGGAATAAAAAAGATATTTGAAATATCAGACACCCTGTGAGTTTCTGCGCGGGACACTCTCCGCGCCCTATTTCCGGGCATTGACTTTATTGGGATTCTTCAAAGACAATAGGGCTCTATGCGCGCCACCGCATTCAATGCCAAGCTTGTCTCTTTCGGACGCTCTCCATCACTGCGCGAGGAGTGCATCTCCCGGCTGCAAAATGCGAAGACCGCGATTGGGCAAATTATTCCTGTCACTGCGCCAGAAATTCGTAACCAATTGGAAAATGAAGGCTGGTCGGTCAAAGTGGAAGACATCCAGGCTTTGTTGGTTGAACTCTGCTCAGAGGGCGTGATTCGGGAAATTGATCCAGCAGCCGGCTTCAAATGGATCGGGGCTGTGGCCTAATTTTTCCCGACACGCCAGAACAATCTTCCGCCGCATATTTTCGTTTTCGCTGAGCCATCATTCCTCAGCACAATAATAAAATTAATCCACACACTCTATGAAGTAAATTCAGGAGACATTCGCAACGTCCCGGACAAGCGGTTCGTGTCATCAAAAGCAGGGTATGCGCATTGTCAAACGCCAAGCCTATGCTTTGAAACCTGTACCCAAGATTTTCGTTAAGATATGATGCAGCTCTTCCGACAAGATCCTTAGTACGAAAGATTGTTCGGAGTTAATAAAAAAGTGGTCTCCGGGAAACATGCGAAAGCGAAATGTGGATATAGTCTGGTCCCGCCAAGCTTCGATTTGTTCGCGCGCCACATCAAGATCTTGTAGTCCTCCGTACGCGGAAATTGGGCATTCCAGCGGCGCCTCTTCCTTATATTCGTAGGTATCGATAAGTTCGAAGTCGGACCGGAGAAGTGGCAGTACTAGCTGCATCAGCTCCTGGTTTTCAATGACCTCTTTAGGAGTACCGCTGAGTCGTTGTATTTCCACGAGGAGTTCCTTCTCCGGCAGATTGTAAAGAGGAGGATCGTCGTCCGGCACTTGGGGCGCCCTCCGCCCGGCAACAAAAAGGTGCTCCGGCGCGCGCGACGAAAGGCGCCGCAAGGCCCGCGTCAGCTCAAAGCTGATAGCGGCGCCCATGCTGTGTCCAAAAAAAACGTATGGCAGATCGAGATAAGGTTGAATTACCTCAGCCAGAGCTTTCACCAGTGGCTCCATCCTCAAGAATGGTGGCTCCAGCAAGCGAGGCGCACGCATCGGCAGATGGGCGGGCACTACTTCTACTTCGGCCGGAAATGAGCGTTGCCATTTCTGAAAAATTACGCCGCTTCCTCCCGCGTAAGGAAAGCAAAATAACCGCAACTTTGCCCTTGGATTGGTGCCAGCCTTAGGAAACCAGAGGCGGCCAGTTGGTGTCCCGGCCAGATGAGGAGGTGTCATGATCCTAGGAAATACCCTTTGAACAATTTGACAGCCGTACGGCGGTATTGAAGCACAACCGAGCATTTACCACAACCAAGCATGGAATTTTGGGTGCAATTCAAAGTGCGAGTCACTGTACGCCGATTGCTAATTGCCTTGGTTATCCCGAGGCACCAGTACGACCTGGGCAAATACCGCTTCAGGCGCTTCAAGCCTTTGCGGTCCTTGGCTAGTGCCATGAGCACATGATTTATGGAAAAAAGGTTAGTGTGGACGAGGTGGACTTAGTGGACTGAGTGGACGGCGCCATGGTTACCAATTTTCACCCGGTCAATTGCCAGCCAATAGCCATGGAGTATCCATGGCGTATCCAAAAGAGGGGGGGTGGGAATTGGTAATTTTCAATTTTGGTAATTCCTAATTTGGCTCCTTTCGGGGGATTGGATCGATTTCAATGCCAGGATCCTTCGCTTTCTTTGAAGTGAACGGTATTGTGGTTACCCACGGCACCGCTTATGTCCGTCCGATAGTAACCATTCAGTAAACTTACGAAAAAGGGGGGTCAACGCCGTAACTCCGTGCAACTGATTGGAAAATCATAAGTTCGTTGTTTCGGCGTTGGTTTCAAACGCCTCTTCTGTTCCGGAACAGACGGTCAAAGGCGGCGGATAACACCCCAATGCATCGGCGAAGCTGCTGGTGCAAAGAACCGCTGAAGCCTGTTCACAATCTCCCGGAATGAAGGGTGGCTGAGACAGGTCGTTGCCTGTAGCCCTCTATCCGCTGCGTTCTATTGGGGGCCTAGACAGGCCGGGAGAAGGAGATTTTGGGAATGGAAATATTCAGTTGTCAAAGAGCGCTTGGTGCTGGCCGCCTGGGCAGCCGTCGCAGCGAATACCAATTACAAAAGGACTATAACATAGCTACTAATAAATTGCGATAAATTTGATCCAGTTTGGGTTGTTCGCCAATCAGGCAGGGGCCGCGAAAAGAGGTGTAGGAAATCTGTGCAAGAAAGCAAAAAACTGTGACCCGGAATGTGGACTGCAACGTTCTTCCAGCGGTTCTGGCTATTCCGATCGCCGGATCTCTTGATTCAGTCTAGCCGCTGGTGTCCGGCAGTTCAGCCCGTTCCACGGTATGAAACTTTTTCAAATCAATCGCGGGAACTCCATTTCCATCCTGAAAAAGCCTGGCGAATTTGAAGCCCCATAGCGTTTCCTCGGCCGAATAGGAAGAGCGGCTGTGGACCACCTGGGCAAAAACCTCGTCGGCTCCGGAGAAAAGAAGGAGGAATTCGGCGCGCGATTGAAGCAGCCTCTCCCGGTTCCATCCGTGGAGGGGGCTGGACTCATCGATGGGATGGACGATGGTCCAGGCCAATGGAAAGAAGGTCACACTCCGACGCTCCAATGGAAGCCGGTAATATTGGCGTTGCACCATTCCATTGGTATTCTCGAACCGCGTAAGAATGACAGTGGCCTCCAAGTTGATCAATTGATTTTCGCGTCCGTTGATGATGCGGAATTCAAACGCAGTCATGCCACGATACGGTGCGATAATGGCGTTCTCGCTGTAGATGATGTGAGCAGTAGGCCTGGCAAAGCGGGCATAGACCAGCCCAGTCGCCAGCGCGAAGCACAGGAGGCCCACGATAGACTCCAGGGTGACCAGAAGATTGGCCGGCATCCCCACAGGCACTATATTGCCGTAACCAATAGTTGCGAAGGTATGGACACTGAAGAAGAAAGCTTGCCAGAAACCCGCCGAAGCTGCCATTCCCTGGAGAGCACCCGGACCACAGAGAAGATATCCCAACGCAAACAACATGTTCAGCACGAGGTAAACAGCCACCACAATCCCAAAAAACAGCACAGCAGGCATGGTGAGCAGACCATGGTAGGTCAATGCAGAGCGCAAAGGACTCATCCGGCGGCGGTAAACGTTAAAGCTCCCGTCCCGGTTCAGCAACCGTAACTTCTGTTCTTGCGAGAGAACTGAACCGAAGCCTAAGTCACGGCTTTCCTGATCCATCCCCGCAGGGAACTGTGCAACCTCACTCATCGATATTCTCCTTGGTTGAATACTCAGTAATCAGCATTCAGCCCTCAGTTCTTAGCCTTTAGTTCCTGGCCTTTAGCGCCGGGTGACTCTGTGCATTCATGTTAGAAGTAAAATTGTTTCTCTGCATTACCAGTAACTCGAAATCTTGGTTTTCGCGCAAATTTTCTGTGTCTTTCCCGGGACATAGATTCTAATGCCAAAAAATGTTGGATAGAAATAGTTCAACATTCTATCGCGCCAAGATTTTGAATTTACTCTTGATCAGTTCGGTTCGAGCGGTTCTTCTGTACCTGAAGTGCAGCGGAGCAGTTCCTTCGCTGCGCGCAGGATGACATCGATTCCCTCTCTGCATACGGTTAGTTTGACGCCGTAGTATTTTCGACAAAAACATATCGTGGCAAATCGTTAACCAATCCGTGAACATCCGCGCAGATCCGCGGTAGGTCTGGTTGCGACTTGCCGCGCTGTGTCCTCAGAGGTGAGATTGGGTTTGGGTGTTTCAGTTCCCTGCTTGATTGCTGCCGTCAACTGAATTGACTTCGAAATACTGCCTTGATGTGTTCCAAACGCTTCGATAATGCGGTCGATTCCTCTGTGAGCCCAAGCTCATTGGCTATGACGATTGCGTCGCGAAACGCTTCTTTGGCGTCGCTATACAGCCCCGTGACAGAACCCGAGGACTCGTACATTTGATCATAGGCTTTTTCACCCAAGGCGATACAGACGCGCAGTTGGTTCAGTTTCAGTTCGCGTTCGGTACGCTCGATTGAATCGTCTCCGGGTGCAAACTTGACCGGCAGCGTAGTAAGAATGGCCCTGTCACTCTGCAATCGCTGCATGCGAAAAAGCGGAGGCAACGGTTCCGGCACTTTGGATCGGGGGACCAGAAACAAATCAGGGAAAAACGGTTGCTGGAGCAGCGAGTCCCAGCTTTCATCCATCATCCACGTCCCGGCTACCGGAAGAGCGCAACATTCGGCCCGGGTGGCGTTGCATAGGTTGAGCAGCACACGCAGAATCGTCATAGCGGGAGGGGTGCTGGCCCGCTGTTCCTGATATGCCTCGTACCGCTGATGGAGCAGAACACACGGCGGACGGCGCCCTTGTAAGCGGAATTCCAAGTGGAACCGCTGGCGCCCTGAGAATGCCACTATGCAGCCATCCCAAGCTGGAGCTGCGACGACGACATGAGCGCCGGTAGCATCGCTGGACCGCTCGCCCTTGCGCCAAAACCGGTCTTCGCGGCTATAGTCCAGGCGCATCACGTTAGGCCCTTGCCGCATTTCAAACCCGTGATTCAGCATGGCATGCATAGCTTGTTCAACGATCTGCTGAGGTGATTCTTCGAGCCTCCACAGCACGGCAGTGCAATCATGGAATTGCTCGATGACAAGCTCGACGGCATCGAAAGGGAGTGTCTCGGTGAGTGCGCCGGAGCCGGTATAGAACCTGACCTCTGCCTCGAGGACATGTCCATCTTCGCTGTGGCGAATGCCGGTTACAGTTCCTTCCTGATGTTTCTCCAGCTTCAGATCGGGAAGCTCCCGCACCAGGCGGACCGTGTCACCTTTATATAACACTTGATTCCCTCTGTTGTTTAGAAGAAGACTAATTGCGCGTCGATGTTAACTGCAACAGAATTTTCCAGGAGAACCGCAGCAAGCAAAAGAAAATCAACTTCTTACCGCTGATTTACGCGGATTTACGCTGATAAACCAAAAACCTTTAAAACACTGAGGAAGGCGGGAATTGAAGAATTGGAGAACTGGTCAAAGCCTTATGCCTGGTCGGTACAGAAAAATATTGCGAAAAAACAAGATTTCAAAGCACCTCGTAGTACAGTGAATCAGTGGCAGTTAATTGCGATACTGTTCAGTTAAGGCGTTTCAGAACCAATTTGGTTAATATTAAACACAAGGTCCCTCCGATTTACGCCCGCTGGCGCGTGCGTAAAACCCTCGGGATGACGAACGTTTTTCTTTCTGACTCGTTAAGTGAACTGTATTGCAGTTAATTGCGATTTGCCAATTGCCATTTGCTACACTAATGTTCCACTTATGCATCGTCTTTTTCGCCTCTTTCTGCTCACTTGTTTTGTGGGGGGAATCACGCCTCTCACCAGCCGTTCGCAAGCTCAAAACCCTCAGCCACGGAAAACTGAGAGTTCTCCCCAGGCCAAAGAGAAAGATGTGGACAGCATTGAACACATCATCGCCGCCGTATACGACTCGATCTCCGGGCCTGCCGGCCCGCGCGATTGGGACCGCTTCCGTTCGCTTTTTTATACCGGCGCCAGGCTCATCCCCAGCCGTCGCGATAAAGATGGCAAAGGGGTTGCCAACAGCTTGAGCGCAGACGAATATGTCGCAAGGGCACAACCATTCTTTGAGAAAGAGGGCTTCTTCGAAGTCCCAGTCGCCAATCGGATTGAGTCCTGGGACCGAATTGCCCACATCTGGAGCACATACGAGTCGCGCCACGCCAAAGGAGAACAGCCTTTTGCGCGAGGCATCAACAGCTTTCAACTGCTTTTTGATGGAAGCCGCTGGTGGGTCATGACCATTTATTGGGAGGGCGAGGAAGCCGCGCATCCACTGCCGGAAAAATATCTGTCGGGGAAATAGCATTCGGCAGCAATAGCAATCAGCATTCAAGCCTGGACATTCCTCTGCTGTTCTTGCGGTTGTGACTGAGTTGCTATTCTCTGAAATGCGGTATTGGTCCTATAAATCTGATCTTCGCGTTCATTAGTCTCGCCATGCGGGATTCAGTGTTATCTGCGGTAAGAATCTTGCCTTGTCCTCAAGTCTCTCGCGGTAAATGTCACAACATTTTTGCCCCAATCGGGTTAAAGTATCTGCATGCCACCAGGGGGAAAATTGTGTGCCCAGACAATTGATTGCTTTGATTCTCTTGATGTTTTGCCTCCCAGCTGCCTTTGCAGCCGACAGTAAGAACACAAAATCCTCTGCGAAATCGCAGGCGCTCTCTGAGCATGATCGCGCGCTGCACGCATTAGAGCGGCTGACCTTTGGACCGCGTCCCGGCGATATCGAGAAAGTCCTCTCTACGGGTGTGGACAACTGGATTGAACAACAGATCGGTCCCGAAAAAATTTCCAATGCATATCTGGACGATCGGCTTGGCCAATACCGGACTTTGCGTATGCAGCCCCGGGACCTGGTGCAGGCTTTTCCCAATGGACAATTGATCCGCGAGGCCGCTGACAAGAAACGTCCCTTACCTTCCGACCCGGTCCAATATGGACTGTGGGAGGTGTTGGTGGCCAAATACAACGAGCAACAGAAGAACAACGCGGCCGCTCTGCCGGCCGATGATGCTGCGCAAAAGGCTGCTGATGCCGCACAAAAAGCCGCCGAACAGACAGCAAAAGACGTTGCCAAGAATGTTGCCAACATGCTGCTCTCGCTGCCAAAGCCGGAGCGCATGCCTACACTGATGAAGCTGCCGATCAGCGATCGCCGGGCCCTGGTCCAATACGCCCCAGGCGATCTTTTGGGCAAGCTGATGGCCGATTTTTCTCCGGCTGAGAGAGAAGCCTACTACTCCATGAACAATCCCACCGGAGTGGTCATTTCCGAACTCCAGCAGGCCAAAGTATTGCGGACAATTTACAGTGAACGTCAACTTGAAGAGGTGATGACCGACTTCTGGTTCAACCACTTCAATGTTTTTCTCAACAAAGATCAGGACCAATATTTTGTCACCACCTATGAGCGGGATGTCATTCGTCCTAACGCTTTAGGTAAGTTCCGCGATCTGCTGGGCGCTGTTGCCAAGAGTCCGGCGATGCTTTTCTATCTGGACAACTGGCTTAGCATTGGACCTGACTCCCAGGCATCGGGGACCAAACCAGGGCAGCCACCTAAGCCGGGCACAAGAGGTCTCAACGAGAACTATGGCCGCGAACTCCTGGAACTGCACACTCTGGGTGTGGACGGCGGTTATACCCAGGCCGATGTGACCCAGACCGCGCGGGTCTTTACCGGATGGACCATCCAGCCCCTCGACCAGGGCTGGGGATTCCTGTTTGATCCGAAAAGGCATGAGCCCGGACCCAAAGTTTTGTTGGGAAAAACCATCGCGGAAAACGGCATCAATGAAGGCATGCAGGTGCTGGATATGCTCTCCAAGAGTCCGGCCACTGCCAAATTCATCTCCACCAAGCTGGCCCGCAGGTTTGTAGCAGATGATCCTCCACCTGCCCTGGTGAGACAGATGGCCAAGACTTTTCTGGATACCGATGGCAACATCAAAGAGGTCTTGCGCACCATGTTCCACTCCAAGGAATTCTGGTCCCCGGATGTTTATCGCAAGAAAGTCAAGACACCCCTGGAGTTTGTGGCGTCCGCCATCCGTGCTACCGGGACCCAGGTCCAGAACCCCATGCCGATTGTCCAGGCACTGAACAAGATGGGCATGCCGCTCTACCAGATGCAGCCACCCACCGGCTATTCCACCAAGGCCGAGAGTTGGATGAATTCCGATGCCTTGCTCGAACGGCTGAACTTTTCCGTCTCGCTGACGGGGGGAAACTTGGGAGGAATCAATTTTGATCCTCTGCGCGTGCTGGCCCTCGGACTGCTAGCCCGCGCGCCTAAAGAAGATATTGTTCCGGTAAATACCAGCGGCGGGAGCGACGCAGCGGTCACGCTGGTGGAAGATGCCTTGATTGGCGGAACGCTCTCCAAAAACACCGATGCTGCAATTCGCAAATCGCTCAACGATCCGCTAATCGGCGCCCATCTGTTGGATGATCCAGCCAAACCCATGGCAACGATCATTGGCCTCACTCTGGGATCGCCGGAGTTTCAGTTGAGGTGAAATAGCTGGATCCATGCAGCGTCCCAAACCCGCAAAGCTTCAGGCCGCCGCATGGACAAGTGGATACTACCGCCCCACAACCGGTCTCACCTCAATCGAGCCGGAATGGACCGAGGGGATCCGGGCAGCAATCGCAATGGCTTCGTCCAGGTCTTTGGCTTCTACCAGAAAATAGCCAGCCAACTGCTCTTTGGTCTCAGCAAAGGGTCCGTCTGTCATTGTTTTCTTGCCATTTCGAACTCGAACGGTTGTCGCGGTCGAGATGGGCTGCAACTCATGGCCGCCCAGATGGTTTCCACTCTGCTTCAAGCTTTGCACCAGCTCTCCATATTGCTGATAAATCTGGTGCTTTTCAGCCTCTTTCAGTTTCTCCCAATCGGACTCAGCAGCATAGATCAACAAAAGATATTGCATAGAAGTCTCCTTCATTTATTCATCGGCTACCGTATCGTCGAACGAGGTCACTCAAATCGACAGTCTTCCGCCTTAGCCATCGAAAAAATCGCGGTTTTTTATCGGGATCACCTGGCTTCCTGCCGGGAAGCTTTCCACACCGGCAGGTAGTCATAGGTGGGATAAAACTCCGTTCGATATGCTCCCCAGGCTCCGTGCTCGATTGCCAAATTCACCTCTCTCAGCTTTTCCGCAGGGAAACGCAGTGTAACGACTTGACCAATCCCCATCATCACATACCAGGAAACAACCTCCACACCCGATGGAGGAAAATTCTTTCTAAAGCCGGTCTGCTGCAGATGCTGCTCAATCTCGTCCAACGTCTTGGACTGGTCGTGTTTCAGGAAGATGGTCAACATCATCATGCCTTTGTTCGCTGGGGTTTGCCCAGGCTGCTGGTCCTGGGTGCCGGACACCAGAGGAACCAGGAGAAAGGCCAGAATACACATCGCATTTCTGAAAAAACGCATATAACCCTCGCAAAAAAATGCGCCGGAGGTTTCTCCGGCGCATGGTTTAAGAAAACTGGCCTTTTAGGGAGCGCAGGGCTGTGACGGGCCGGTCAGCAAGGTCTCGTTTGGGAAGCTGAAAGCTCCATCGATTGCGTTGGACGGGCTTTCACGCGCGAACCATTGCAGCAAGGCCTCGGTCTGCGGATGATACGTGACTCCATCGACCGTTACGGGGAAGGTCGAGTTGGCGAAGACCTCGATCGGATCGCCGGTCTCGAGATTGTTCTGGCAACCACCTGCGCCATTGGGGAACTGCCACGCGGGCACGATGTTGTTGCCAAACGGATCGTTCAACCATTCAGTAATCTCATGGCTCACCGCCACCACGTCCTGGAAACCAGGCTGGAAGATCCCGGCATCGACCCAGCTTGCCCAGGCAAAAGTCTGGACCAGTTGCGCATTGCCTCGGGTGCCAGCGTCAAACGCAGTATGGAAGCCCAGGGTGCAACACCGGCGAATGTTCGCGCCGGGCGCCAGGAAAACGTTAGGCGTCAAAGCGATGGGCAGAGCATCCACCTCAAGATTTTCAAGCTGAATGATAGTATTGAGCTGCGAGATAAAGAAGCTGCTATCCACCACCGCGAAGATCACTCCGGTGCTGCGGCTGCGGAAAAGATTGGCCGATCCTCTGGGAACGTCGATGGTGACCGGCGTGAGCAAATGCGGCTCATTGATAAGGGTATGCCAGTCGGGCTCCATCACGTGGAAAAACTCGGCCCGCTGAACGGCATCACCAAACTGCGTGAATCCCGTTTCGAACTGCGCCCGCCGAAACTCCGGAGAATTGCGGAACGCTTGAATGTCGGGGGTCACATCCAAAACGATGGGATTGTTCTGCGCATCGACAAATCCTTCAAAGAACATGGAAATAGGAATGAGTTGGGTTTCAACCCGCGTGGTGTCGCCGCGCCTCGGATTTCTTCCCACCATGGTGAACGGAAAGGCCTGGTTCTGGAAAGTGAACGAACTGGTAAAGGTGGGCACAGACACAATGCGGTTCTGCTGCATGGCTGCCCGGGTCGTCGAGGAGGTCTTGTTGGTGGTTTCGAACTCCACCTTAACACCCATGTCCTGCATGAAGGTTTCATCGACATCGGTCGGCTGAACATTCTGGATGTCCGGCGCCTGGGCTGCCTGAGTGGCAGGCGCTTGCGCGAAGCCGGCCATGGATATCAGCAATAAAATTGGCAGTGCAAGAAATAACTGGCGGGGGAGCTTCAACATACTTCTGGTCCTTTCGCTGTCATCGAGGGGAGTAAAAAACCGGAATGAACGCAATAATTGGTCTGTTGACACAACGAGTTTCCTGGCGACGATTGGGGAAATATCAAGGACGGAATCAGCCTCAATCGGCCTTCCAATAGAAGCAACTATTCTCCCCTGAGTTGCTGGTTTTGTCGAGGCGATTTATGTAAAGGAAATGTTAAAAGAAGGTCTTTTTGAGGGGACAAAATCACGAGAACAGCGCTCAGCCGCAACCACAAGAAAAACCAACTTTTTACCGCTGATTTGCGCGGATGAACGCTGATAAATCAAAACCTTTGAAACACGGAGGAAGCGGAGGAAGCAGAGGAAGTCGGGCATCGAGGACGAGATTTTCACCGGCAATGTTCCCATCAACTCCTTCATGGCAAAAGCCGTTTGATAATTCCTTCGCAGCTCGGAACGAATCTGATTATTAGCAATGCAGAGAGCGCGGAGAAGACAAACCAACTTCCAACCGCTGATAACGCTGATTCACTGATTCACGCTGATAAACCAAAAAGCAAAATGTTGTTTTTGTCACCAAAATCATCGCCCGCTTCGGACCGATCCTTCAGCAACTATCTTTAAAAAAAGCGCACCGGCAAATGCCGGTGCGCTTACGTTTGTGCAACTAAAATTTGAACCTAGAACAGCAGTTTCATGGCGAACTGAAGCTGCCGTGCTGAGCCGGAGTCTCCCACTGGGAAGCGCGTGCTGCTGATGATGCCGAAGGTCGTACTTCCGACTTGGGCGGTAGCATTCGGCTGTCCAAAGTTGGGATGGTTGAACAGATCAAAGGCCTCCACACGGAACTCATGGGTAAAGCGCTCGGTGATCTTGGTCCGCTTGATCAGAGAGAAGTCCACGTTGGTGAAGCCTGGTCCGATGATGGAGTTGCGACCAAGGTTGCCGAAGTGGTAGTTGGTGGCTGAGCCGGAATTGGGAATCGCAAAAGCCGCACCAGCGCAGCCTGCTGGCGCCCGAACCGGGTCGCAGACGGGACCGGAGATGTACAGAATACCACCGGCAACCGGTTGGTTCACGATCTGGAACGGACCGATCAGGTCAGGACGCAGTGTGGCTAGACCTGTCAATCCACTGATGCCCGCCGCATTGGCGCGCAGGTTAATGGGGTTGCCGCTCTGTGCCTGGATGATGCTACCCAACTGCCATCCGCTGAACAACCTATTGCTGCGGAACGCCGGCACGGAGTAGATGAAGTTCATGGAGAAGCGGTTCTTCGCATTGTAGTCGGACAATCCTTTATCGCCAGCGGGATTGAAGCTGTTCTGAATGTTGACGCCTTGTCCATTTTGCGAGGTATAGTCCAGCGACTTGGAGAAGGTGTAGGAAGCATTGAACTGCAATCCATGCCAGTTGCTGAGGTTGGAGGTAAACCACAGCGCATTGTAGCTGGAGTTACCGTTGCTCTCATTCGCGGAGATATTACCTATCGCCGCACCGGGCAGGATTGGACTGTTGGGAGACAGGTTGGCAAAGGGGCGCACACCACCGATGAATTGGTTCAGATTTTCGCGTGTGCGAAGATCCCGGCCTACCGAGCCAAAGTAACCGATCATCACGCTCCACTTGCTGGCAAGCTGCTGCTGAATGTTCAGGTTATAGGACTGGATGTAGGAATTCTTAAAGTTGGGATCGTCCACAATGGGAGACAGCCCACTTGCCGCCGCAGAAGCCAGCAAGGTGGAGTAGGTGGTCGTACCGGGCCCATTGAACGCTAGCGGGCTGCCCAACGGTGGATTGTTGGTCAACCCGGTCACCAAGTTGGTAATGGGTTGATCGGTCAGTAAAGCGTAGCCCGACCGCACCACTGTCTTGCCGCTGCCAAAAAGGTCCCAGGCAAAGCCTACGCGAGGCTGGAAGTTAAGGTTGTTCTGTTTATACGGCGAACTTGTCCGAACCAGGGAATCGCTGGAGGGAATAAAGTTTACGAAGCGGTTAAGAGCCTCGCTCGGTGTCTGGTTCCAGTCGTACCGCAGACCCAGTTCCAGGGTAAATCTGGAGTAGAGCTTCCAGCTATCCTGAGCGAAGAAGCCCAGTTCTCCGGTACCGATGCGGCTGGGATTGTTGCCCGGTGAGATAGCAAAGGCGGTAGGTGTACCGTTGGCAAACCCGGTAACATTGAGGAAGGTCATGGTCCCGGCATCGCTATTGAAGTTGTTGTTGTAGAAGCGCCGGAACTCTCCGCCAAATTTAAAAGAGTGTTTGCCATGGAGGTAGTTCAGGGTATCGGAAAAGACGCCAGTGGTATCGCCACGGCCCTGGGGGAAGCCACCTGGTCCGCCAATATTGACCCCAGTGCCTCCGATGGAAATCTGCGGTAGCCCCGAGTTGGTGTTTTTTCCGTCCAAGATGCCGAAGCTGGCGGGATTCTGCGAGGCGTTGGGGGTAAAGGTAATGTGGATGCGGTTAAAGCCAACTCTTGCTTCGTTGACCAGATTTGCAGTGAAGGTCTGATCGACGCTGAAGGTGGCAATCTGGCGCTTGGACTCGCGGGTGTCGCCGAAGCCAGGCACGGTGTTGCCTTGCAAAGTCGGCTCCTGCCGGAGGTCGTGCTGACCGGCGTAATAACCATGGAGCCGCACATTCGAGGTCAAGTTGTGGCTGATATCAGCCGTTCCCTGGTCGATATTCACGGGCGCAGTGGCAGAACCAAGAAAGCGGGTCCCCGTAGGATCATTGGCCGATGGGATTAACTGGAGCAGTTGAACACTGGTGGGATTGGCCGCAGTCATGACCTGCTGGCGTTGCGCCGCGGTGAGCACCTGGGTGTTCAGAGTGATTCCCTGACGCTGGCGAAGGGCCTCATAGCTCAGAAAGAAGAAAGTTTTGTCCTTAACGATCGGTCCGCCAAAATTGGCTCCGAACTGGTTGCGCTTGAATGTAGATTGCGGAACTGCTGTGGTATTGAAGAAATTTCTGGCATCGAAAGCTTCGTTGCGCAGGAATTCAAAGAGCTCACCGTGATAGGCGTTGGTGCCCGAACGGGTGGCAATATTTACGATGGCGCCGGAGTTGCGCCCGTACTCTGCGCTATAAGTGGAGTTATCAACCTTGAACTCCGAAACCGTATTAATCGACGGCTGGAAGGTGATCTGGTTCTGCACCATGTCGTTCAGGTTGATGCCGTTGACCATGAAGTTCACGGTATCTTCGCGATTGCCGGCAGTATTGAAGGCAAACGAACCCTGGCCGCGTAGAGGCGCGGTGAGGAAGCCGTTCTGGGGCGGAGTAACCGAACCGGGGATCAGCAGGCCCAGATCGACAAAGTGGCGTCCATTCAGGGGGATCTCCTGCACCGTGCGCTGGTCAATCGATTGACCGACCGTCATGGTGGTGGTCTCAATCAGCGGAGCCGTGGCTTCTACAGTAACCACTTCGGTGGAATTGGCAACTTTGAGACTAAAGCTCTGAACTGAGTTTTGGCTGACCGCCAGCGCCAAGTTATTGGCTTGCTGGGGCTGGAAACCCGTCATCTGGACTTCGACGTTGTAGTCCCCAGGCGGTAGGGCAGGAACTTCATAGTCGCCGCTGGAGTTGGTCTGGGCGGTGCGTTCAATGCCCAGCGCGGCATTTTTCACCGTTACTTTGGCGCCTACAACGGCTGCGCCGGTTTGATCTGTGACAGTACCCTTGATACTGGCGGTAGTTTGGGCGAAAGCGGCCACGGCAAACAGCAGCGTTAGCAGCGGCAGCATCCATAGGGGAAAAGCTACCTTCTTAGACATCTAAACTCCCTCCTCAGAAAGAACAGCAACAGGTGAAATAAAAAGATTGCGGGAATAGTCAGTACACATCCAGGAGTGGAATCTGCCTACCCAGCTACAAAGCCACTTTGATATTGAAGCAGCTTATACCCCTTGATGCATTCTGTCTTCCATAATTTGATAGGGGGAAAACCCTTTTTTATCATCTACTTATAGTCAAAACAGAGCAGGGGTATCCTAAATTTTGTAGGAAGTACGGAGGGGTCTATTGATTACGGGAACCCTTTGAATCCCGCAATGCGGGATTCTGACCAAATGAACAATATTCAGCGAGTCCAAAAACTGAGATATTTCTTGCCTGAGTACGACTACGATCAGGCTGGTTATCTCACATGCATGGCATCGTTCTGATTCGGGCGAGGGACAACATGCGTTCTACCCGTGTCTGAATTGGAGACATCGACCGTCAATGGACGTTGCAAGACCATCTCCAGCGACGTTCCTGCCGGCAAACGCACTTCCTGGCCTCGAGTCGCTAACACCTTGATCAGGCCAACCCCGGCCCCGATGCCACCACCAATTCCCGCGCCTTTGAGCGTCCCTGTGCCCAAGCCCCCAACGGCGCCGCCAACCCCGGCCGCTGTACCGATTGTCCCAGCATCTTTGCCTTTCTGGCCATTGGCTTTCACGGTACCTTCTTTGTCTGCCATGCTGCTGTTCTCGGCGCCGGGAGTGTTTTGGAGAGCGCCGGGGAGTTCCACGGTATAGCCGCTGGGAAAGATCAGCGTGGTGAAATGCACCTGGACTTCCGCCCGGCCCTTGATTCGTCCGGAACGCTCAACCCTGGTGACCCGCCCTTTGACATAGGTTCCGGCAGGAATGGCCATTATGTTGTCGATGGTGACCGGGAAACTGGTCTCGCAGTAAACACCATCACCAGCACGCGCGCTATGGGTATCAATGGGACTCTTTAAATGAAGCAGTACAGTAGTGCCCGCCGGCACGGTGACCTGCCGGGGTGAAGCCTGGCTGTCATTCTGGGATGCAGAGGCTGGCTGCGCGTTGTTTTGGGCCTGCATTCCAATAACGAGGGCGATAACGAACACAAGGGGAGCAATTCGGGCCATACGTTAACCTCTCTTCCGTGATTGTAAAACTCCTGCCCGCGCGAGTCACCTTGAAAGAATCGGGGATCTGGCGGCCGGCGCAAAAACACCACGCCCCGCATCGCTAATCCCGCAAGGCAGACTTGCTTGACTTGAGAACGTCGAACCAGTGGAATTCATGCAAGAATTCTGCACCGGGAGAATGTTGTTCAACATTCTTGATGCTTACAATCCCGTCATCTCAGCGACGATGGCTTCAATAGCCTGGGTAGGATCAGGGGCATGGGTAATCGGTCTGCCAACAACCAAGTGGCTGGCGCCTGCCCGGATGGCCTCCTTGGGTGTGGCAATTCGCTCCTGATCGTCCTTGCCCGCACCCAACGGCCGTATTCCAGGAGTAACGATGGCCAACTTATCGCCCAGAGAGCTTCTTAGCCGAGAGACCTCCTGAGGAGATGTGACTACGCCATGGCAACCGGCGTTTTGGGCCAGAGCGGCCAGGCGCAGAACTTGGTCTGTGGTCGGCCCGGCAACCCCAATCTCCTTAAGTTGTTGATCGTTCAGGCTGGTTAACACGGTCACAGCCAGGATCGGGAGTTGTCCGCGGGCGGCTTCGACTGCCGCCTTCAGCATCTCAGCACCACCGCTGGCGTGGACGGTCAACATGCTCGCTCCCAGACCAGTGGCCAGCTTAACCGCGTGAGCAACGGTATTGGGAATGTCATGGAGTTTAAGATCGAGAAACACCTTGCGTCCGGAGCGTGCCAGTTCGACGACTATGCCAGGTCCTTCGGCGGTAAAAAGTTGTAGGCCTACTTTATAAAAAACCGCGGCATCGCCGATTTTCCGTACTAATTCTTGCGCGGCCCTGGCGTCGGGTACGTCCAGGGCGACGATCAAGCGCTCCCGCATCTCTTGCAGCGCAGGTACAGGCATAGCTTGCTCAGTAGTATAAGGGAAACAAGGAATTTTGAGAGAATTATTGGGAGCCAGCCAGACTGTTCTGGGCGGCAGCCACCGTCTCCGGCTCAACCAGATCCAACCGGACCTTCTCCACTCCCCGGTGAAATTCCAGCATCCGGGCGGCACCGTAGCTAAGATCCAAGATACGGTTTTTAATATAAGGGCCCCGATCATTGACCAGAACGATCACCCATTTGCCATTGCGGAGGTTGGTGACCTTTACATAGCTTCCGAGCGGAAGCTGGCGATGTGCGGCGGTAAGCTCGAACATATCAAAGTCTTCCCCGCTGGCGGTGGTCCTTCCATGAAAACTCTTGCCATACCAAGAGGCATTCCCAATCTGATAGGCGGTATGGGCGTCTTTAGCCTTAGATGTAACTGTGGTCTTAGTCCTCTGGTGCTTTGGAACTGGCGCCGCCCCCACGCTGGCGACCAGAACTAAGGCCGTCATCAGAATGGACAGTACTCGGTTCATGAACACTCCTTCTTTCGATACAACGCTAGGATCCCGTACAATCGGTTCCTTGTAATTGTATGTATTTGAAGGACAAAACGGCAAATTATTTTCTCCGACTTAAAATAAAACTGTTGCTTTTTTGCCACTCTCGTGATAGATAATTGGCTCTCCGAACTAGTGTGGCCACCCTAACACATCCGATTTTGGATGCCTTGATTTCCTGTTGCAGTTGCAAAGCCCAGAAGGAAATCTATGCACACAGAATGGTGCATATCTACCAATTCTCAGGCTGGTTCCCCTGAAGCGATGAGAGAACTGAAGCTGGGCCTAAACTTTAGAGCGGTTCCAGAATCGGGTGTGCCCCTCAGGGCTGAAAGCCCCTTTGTATTCGTACTCCAAACACGCTCCTTCGGCTTGCTCTCTCTCCAGAAGCTTGATCGATAACTAGGTTTATTTTCATCTCAATAGCAGACTTGCTCGGACAGATCTTCGTGCAAATGCCTCGTTGCGTCATTCTGGAGGACACATCTCGGGGGTGCTTCGACGCGCCCTCACTCCTACGTCGCTCGGGCTTGCTCCAGCATGACAGAATTATTTTGCTTCTGGCAGTACTGACGATTTGAAAATCGTCAGTGGCTCAGGACAGGCTCTAATTACGCTCGTGGGGGCCTGGCTGGTTGGTTGAAGACCTAGCTTCTCTCTATACTGCGGGAATGGGTCTAGAAGTCGAGATTAAGTTCAAGATAGAAGATTTGAAGGCACTCACGCGGAAACTGCGGACCTCAGGGTTTCGCCTGCTCACCCGACGCACCCATGAAATGAACACCCTTTATGACCTGCCGGGCCAGCCTCTCCGAGGTAAAGGCGAGGTGCTCCGTATTCGAAAATATGGAGATCGATGGACAGTCACTTTTAAGGCCAAAGGTAAAGCAGGACGGCATAAGAGCCGCAAGGAGATTGAAACCCGCGTTGAAGATGGCCAAGCCTTGGCTGAGATTTTGGAAGCTTTGGATTTCGCCCCCAGCTTCAGCTACGAAAAGTTCCGGACCGAGTGGAGTGACGGCCAAGGCCACGTCGTAGTCGACGAAACCCCCATTGGAAACTTTGGCGAGATTGAGGGGCCGTCCCGGTGGATCGATGCCGTAGCCCGCAGCTTGGGGATCTCCTCCGACCAATACATCACCGACTCTTACGCTGTCCTGTTCCTCAAATGGAAGCAGCAGACCGGCAGCAGGGCTCAAGATATGTTGTTCAACTCTGTGAAAGCCAATCAGTAAAGGTCTGATCGCAGAAAGGCCCGGAACGGAATCCGGGCCTTTTTTGGTAGGTGGGGGGCTGAGATGTTTCTGCAAACTACATATTTTTCATGGTTCCAGCGCCCGCTGCCCTTTGGGCCAATCCACCCAGGTAAGGGACTCAACAATGAACTCAGCATGGGACATGCCAGGACATGCACCCCACAATTGCCGGGGCTCATTGCCGTAGCGGACATTTCCGATGTGGCTCTCTTTGTCCTTGTCGAGTTCGGGATCGGGATCGGTAAAGCCCAGCCTGCGGCGCAGCATTTCCATCTCGTCCGCCGCACCGGTCAGGAATGACCATCCTGGCCCGACGTGATGCATGGACGCATAGTCTTTCAGCACTTTCGGAGTGTCATGCTTTGGGTCCAGGGTAAAGGAATAGATAAAGATGTCCCGATCCATACGGTCACCCAAGAGCTTTTGGACCTTGACCAGGTTTTGGGTCACTCGGGGACAGAGCTGACTGCAAGACGAATACATGAAGTTAATCAGCACGACTTTGTCTTTGATCAGATCATCGTACAAGCGAACCTTTTTGTGGTCTTGGGTGGTCAAGACAACGTTCGGGAAATAACGCTGCCGGATCTGTTCACGGGGATCGACTTGCTTCCACTGATGTTCAGGAGCGAGGGCAGCGGCTTGCGACTCTTTTCCTAAAACCCAGCCTGCCACGGGGGCGCTAGCCAGGAACGCTAAAGACTTTCTTCTCGTGATGTTCGGCATATCAAGTCCTTTGCTTCAAATCTTTGAAGAGTAGCGACTGCCGAACAAGAGTTCGACAGTCGCTTTCAAGCTACGGGTTCGGGTTTGTGTCTCCTGTCTGGCCAATCGTCCAGAGCGCCATCATGGCATGGTCCTCGTGAACAACGTTGTGACAGTGCAACGGATACCGCCCGGTGAAGTCGCGGAAACGGAAGAAGATCTGCACCGTTTCATTGTGGTGCAGTTCCACGACATCTTTTCGGGAGCGCTCCACCGCCAGCGGTGGCGGCGCGCCATTACGAGAGACGATCTGGTGCTCCTCAAAGTGAATGTGGATGGGGTGCATCCAGCCGCCGGAGCTGTTGACCAAGGTCCAGAGCTCCGTTGAGCCCTGCTTTACGGTGAAGCGGTTCGTATTGCAGTCTGCGAACTGGCCGTTGACCTGCCACTGTCCATTGCCTCTCTCGAACTGGAATGTACGCCGAACCACGTTGCTCAAATCAATCGTGGGCAGGTCGTAGAACTTGGTGATGGTTGCCGGATCCTGGCTGTTGTCAGCGACGGCCGGCAGAACGACATCAAACCTCAGGTAGTTATTACCTTGACCAGCGGCCAAGACGTTGCCGGTTGGACCGCGACCGTCCTGCTGCTCTAATCGGTTCTCCAGCATGATGGATTGTCCCGGCCTGAACTTGGAGAAGTCGATGATCACGTCTGCGCGTTCGGCCACTCCCAACTCGACGCTGGTGACTTGTACGGGCTTAGGTAGCAGGTTGCCGTCATTGGCGATCTGAAAGAACGGAAACGTAGCGCTCAGATTATTCGGATCGGTCAGGAAGAATTGGACCCAGCGAGAGGGCCCAGTATTGGTCCAGCGCAAGCGATATCGGCGCGGCGCAACCTGGAAGAACGGCTGGATCTTGCCATTGACCAGGAATCTGTCGCCCAGGATACCGTCGGTATTAAACAGATCAAAAAAGGCCAAACCGGTGTTGGGATCGAATACCTTATCGGCAAACATCATGGGGACATCAAACTGTCCACTGGGCAGACGGAACCCAGTGGTCTCATCGCCGGTGTCAAACTGATTGAACAGAAGGTACTGGCCTACCAGCCCCTTGTAGACGTTCTGGGCGGTAAAGTCGATCCGATGATCGTGATAGAAGAGCGTGCTCATCGATTCCCGAATGTCGCCATTGGTGGCGGCAAATTGAGGGTCGGTGACCCCTGCGAGAACGTTCGGATAGTGATGGTCATAGAAATGCCCTGAGTTAAAGAAGAAGCAGGGGAAGCCATCGCTCTCTGAAGGTGTATGTCCGTTGTGTAGGTGGGTACTGACAGTATTGTTCCCAAAACCGCCATTGTTGGCAGGCAGATTGTTCACATTGCGCACCAGGATCGGCTCGCCATATTTAGCGTGATAGACTGGCCCCGGGGTCTCGCCGTCGAACCCCCAAAAAGTCTGCGTGGGCAGGTCTGGGGAGACAGTGGCCGAAATCTGCGACTGGGTGATCTGGTAGAACTTCTGCGGCGGAAACTTGGTGAAAGCCTGGTGGGCGATGGTGCGTCCTTCGCCGGCTGCGGTGTTGGGCTGAATAGTAGGCGCTGGATTCAGCGAGGCCACAGGCTGTTTTACAGTCAGGGTACGCAAGGGTTCAACAAATCCACGAGTCGGGGGACTGGCCGCTCCACCGCCGCCTCCACCATCACCACCGCCACCACCCTTGCCATGGTCATACGCCCAAGCCCGGGAACTCAGACCCTTTTTGGCAACCAGGTAGCCTGCGCTGGTAAGCAGGCCCATCTTGAAAAGCTCACGCCGCGACAATCCGGCTGCAATCAGCTCCAGCCGGTTCTTCCGGGCATTGTCTATATCTTTCTTATTTGGCATAGCACCCTCATTCTTCATTTTGAAGTCAGGAGTATCCTGATACTTCGCTTATGCCAGGCTCGCATTTCACCGTCGCAGCTAAACAAAAAGGCCCGTAGAGTCACAACTCCAGGGCCAAATCTCGATCCGAGGGAACTCCCGGAGTTCCCGAGTTGAGATCAGGGCTCTATTCAGGGACAGCTCCCGCACAGGACGACAATGAACTAGCCATTGTTCTCGGGGCAAGATTCCCTAGCCTTAGTAGAGTAAGAACCGGCAGTTCCTGATATACCCTGGGGCTTTTTTTGCCTGTGCCTGCATTCCCTCGCCCGTAGTAGTACCGGGGAGCTCATCATAATTCTCCGTAATTTGGGAGTTCTGCCGTGTAGACCTAATACGTATACTTGCCTTACTTCAGATTGCCCGATTTTCTAAGAATCAGGCGGGAGGAGGCGCGGTGGAAATGTACGACTACATCATCATCGGCGCAGGTTCGGCTGGCTGTGTTCTGGCCAACCGTCTGACGGAAGATCCTCAAATTCGAGTGTTGCTGCTGGAGGCGGGCGGCCCCGATTCAAAGCAGGAAATCCATATACCGCTTGCTTTTGCCAAACTCTTCCAGACATCCTGCGATTGGAGCTTTTTTACCGAACCAGAGCCGCACGTGGACAACCGCAAACTGTACTGGCCGCGAGGCAAGGTGCTGGGCGGAAGCAGCTCCATCAACGCCATGATCTACATACGAGGCAATCATAAAGACTACGACCAATGGCGCGATCTGGGGAATCCCGGCTGGGGCTTTTCCGATGTTTTGCCGTACTTCAAGAAAGCTGAAAATCAGGAGCGCGGCCCCTCCTACTACCACGGTGTTGGCGGCCCCCTGAACGTAAGCAACCATCGCTGTCTCAACCCGCTTTGCGAGGCTTTTGTCCAAGCTGCCGAGGAAGCCGGGTTTCCACGCAACCAGGATTTCAATGGAGATGCCCAGGAAGGCTTCGGGTTTTATCAGGTCACGCAAAAGCGCGGCAAGCGGCACAGCACCGCGGTTGGCTATCTGCGCCCTGCAATGGCGCGGCCCAATCTCACCGTTCGCACCAATGTTCATGTCAGCGGAATTATTTTCGATGGAAAACGCGCCTACGGAGTGAATTTCCTGGGGGACGGTGAGACGATCCAAGCCCATGTTGAGCGGGAAATCATTCTCTCCGCCGGAGCCATTGGCTCACCGCATTTGCTCATGCTGTCCGGCATAGGCCCGGCGGACCAACTCCGGCAATTCGGTGTCCCAGTGATGTGTGATCTGCCGGGTGTGGGGGAGAATCTGCAGGACCACCCAGCGGTCCCCGTCGCCTACGAGTGCACCCAGCCCGTCAGTATGGCGAGTGCGGAGAACCTGGCTAACTTGCTCCGTTACATCCTATTCAAGCAGGGTCCGCTCACGTCCAATGTGGCGGAGGCCGGCGGATTCGTTAAGACTTCACTGGCGGGCGCTACTCCTGACGTTCAGTTCCACTTTGGCCCCGCATACTTCATCAATCATGGCCTGACACCGATCAAGGAACACGGCTTTACCTCCGGCCCAACATTGGTGCGCCCCCGCAGCGTAGGACATCTATCGCTGCGATCCAATAATCCCCTGGACGCTCCCCGCATCTTTGCGAATTATTTTTCCGATCCACACGACTTGGACGTAGCGGTGGAGGGTATCAAGCTGACCCGCATGATTTTCCAGGCAAAAGCATTCGCACAATACCGTGGCCGTGAAACTTACCCCGGCGATCATGCCACGAGCGATCAAGCACTGCGCGACCACATTGCAAAAATGACCGAGACCCTCTACCACCCAACTGGAACCTGCAAAATGGGTAAGGATGCGAGTTCAGTTGTCGATTCTGAATTGCGGGTACACGGAGTAGAGGGACTGCGCGTGATCGACGCATCGATCATGCCAACCGTTCCCGGTGGCAATACCAATGCACCCACCATCATGATTGCCGAGAAAGCTGCGGATCTGATCAAGAAGCGGCCACATGCCGTGAAAAAGGAAGATACGGTTTTAGTAGGAACGGCAAGATAAGCCAACGATGAATTTTCACCATTCCACACGCAGCATCGCCAGCATGGCCGCAGCCAAGAAAAACCACCAGGCACCGCGGAGGCGCGAAGACGCGGAGAAGACAAACCAACCTCTTACCGGCTAATGACCGCTGATTACCTACCTTCCGTGCAGAAAATCATCAATCGTCTTTAAATACAAGGTCGGCTGGTCTACAAAAACCAGGTGCCCCGCCTGCGGGACGATCACCAGCTTTGATCCGGCAATCTTGTCATGCATCGTTCTGGACAACGACGGATCGGACTCATCGTGGTCGCCGCAGATGACCAGCGTGGGCACATGGATGCTCGACAGCTGGTCCGTGTACTCCACAGATTTCAAATTACCGTCAATCACAAACTCGCCATGTGATCCCCACATCTCGCGGTACAGGTCCCAGGAATTCGTGGTATTCCCGGCCACAGGATCGTAATTGGGATCGGGGTGCTTCTGATAAAGAAATGGAAAATATCCGTCGCCCCATGCCAGTTCGGCATATTCATTGGGATAGCGTCCCTTTTCCCAAACTTTGCCGTTGCCAAAAAGGCCGGCCTTTTCGAAGGCATCGAGCTTCTCACGCTTATCGGCAGGCATTTGCTGCTTTTCGTGGGCCAACACCTCATTCATCGCCGAGGTGCTGGGAAAGGTGCTGCCGAGAATGAGATGCGTGAGATTCTTCTGGTACTTGAGCGCATAAGCCTGAGCCAGTACCCCGCCATAAGAGTGGCCCATTAGACTGATTTTCCCCAGGTTGAGCGCCTGGCGGACGGCTTCAACGTCTTCGACCATATTTTCCACGGTGTATTGGGTGACGTCCTCAATTTTTTCCGAACGGCCCGAGCCGCGCTCGTCAATAAAGATGATCTTGTTGCTGCGCGCCAAAGTCATCAGATACGGCAAAAAATAATCGTGCGATGCGCCCGGCCCGCCGTGAACAATCATCAAGGGTGCTCCGCGTCCCACAATCTTGTAATAAATAAGGACTCCATGAGCATCGACAAAACCTTCCTGAATGGGATACACATTGGCGTGCGCCACGCCCGAGGGAGCGGCTTTCGGCTTTGCAGTCTGGGCAAAGGCCGCCCCAACCATGACAATGCTAATGAGAACAAAAGATATCTTTTTCATGCCGCGCATTATAAAAGCTAGGTAAAGATATTTGAAAATTTGAAGCCGTATCGCCAATCGGGTGATCCACGGCTAGCCGGGACAGGTCTGTAGATCGGATGATCGGGTGATCAAAAGCCAAACTCAGACACCCTCCCAATCCTTAAGCGAACTGTATTGCAGCTTACTGGCTAAAACCAACATCGACAATTTTTTGTCAGTTGCTACACTATCGCCTGGTGTCCGGGACATGTCCTTAAATCTTGCGCACGGCCAGCGGTTTTTTGCTAGACTGTGTGCATGAAGCGGCTGCCGTTGATGGCCGTAGTCTTTGCAGCTTCTCTGCTGCCCGCGATGGCTCATGCTCAGCGAGGCATGGGCGGCCGAGTTTCAATGTCGTCGTCAAGTCATGTTGGTCCAGCCTTTGGCCCACATTCGATGCCCGTTGGATCAGCATTTGCTCCCCGTCCGATGACTGCATTTCCGGGACGAACATTTGGTCCGCACGCGATGCCCGTGCAGCGAACATTTGCAGGCCCCCGGCAAACGGTATTTGTTCCCAATCGCACGGCTTTTGTCCCGCAAAACGGTGTGCGCGTCAGCTTCGGGTTTCGCCATCGTTTTCGCGACTTTGATTTTGACGGCCGTTTCCGTTTTCGCCATCATCCATTTTTCTTTGGCGGTGGATGTTTCAGCCCATTTTGCAGCCCGTTCCTCTTTGGCAGTGGCTTTTTTGGTGGCGGTGTTTTTGGTGGTGGTGTTCCCTACGCGCCGTATCTTCCGGCGTATGACTATGCCTATCAACCTCCACCGCCTCAGCAGATTATCGTAGCTCCCGACAACAACGACCGCGAACTATCGCTCCAGGTTGAAAGGCTCTCCGATGAAGTTGAGTACTTAAGGGAGGAAGAAAGCCGTTCGCGTACTGAGGCCCGCAATCCTGCACCCCAACCCCAGGGCTCTATGTCGGCGCAACAGCCTCCTGCCTATACAGTCCTGGTATTTCGCGATGGACGAAAGCTGTCCGTCCAGAACTACGCCGTTGCGGGCACGACGCTCTGGATCATCAACGAACACAGCGCCAAAAAAGTGCTGCTCTCCGATCTTGATATTTCTGCAACCGAGCAGGCGAACTCTGTCAACGGAGTCGAGTTCAAATTGCCGGCCACTGCTCAAAGCCACTAACGCCGTTTAAATTTCCCTTGAGCCTTTATTAGCGATTGCAAAGCTCTTTCTGACTCAAGATGTCCTTACAGTATCCTTGGCGTATCCGCAGGGGGCGGGGGGGTATTGTCGAATTGGTAATTTTCAATTGGGAATTTCTAATTTTTGCAGCTCTGGTTTTCATCATGAATTTTGGATGGAGATGGAGCTAGCGAAATGAGGCCACGAATTTTAGAGTCCTCGCGGAGGACGTCAAGGTTCTACTCTTTCCATTGTAAGAGTATTCCTCCTCAGGAGCGGAGAAAAATTCGCCCCCTAATTCTCGGTACCTGAATCTCACTCCATTGCCGTGGTTATCCGACCAAGACCGTAATCAGGCATCGCTTGGGCAAATATCGTTAGCTTAAGGCGTCTCTGAGCCCTGGCAGTTCATGGCTAGGCGCGAGCGGGATCAAAGGCTTGACTCGCAGTTTTAATTACACGCGTTCATTCCCGTTACTCGTACAGCATCCTCATTATCTGCGCCAATTCAGTGGCAAACTTTTGATTGCGGCTTGGCCGCTTTCCACAAATCTTTGCTTCCCCACAATGGACTCCAGGGTGCATACTGTTACGCTTTCTTAATCCCTGAATTCAGAGAACATGACCATGCAAAAACAGAGGGGCATCTACTTTTTTCTTTTCTTGATCACTCTGCTGCCTGCGGCTCCAGCAAACGCGGAGACACCGGCAGCGCAAGTTCCCACCCCGTCGGAATTTCTCAAGTTCGAGGTTGGAGCAGACCGCACACTCGCCGACTATCGCCAGATTGTCTCCTATTTCAAAGCGTTGGCTGCATCTTCCAACCGGCTGGAAATAGAGACCTTGGGAAAGACCACATTAGGCGAAGAGATGATCATGGCCGTGATCTCCAGCCAAGAGAACCTGCGCAACAAGGCCAGGTATAAAGAGATCGCGCACAAGCTCGCTGATCCCCGAGGACTCTCACGCGAGCAGGTCGAATCCCTCTCCAATGAAGGCAAGACCATCTTCCTGTTGACGTGCAATATCCATTCCACCGAAATTGGGTCCAGCCAGATGGCGATGGAATGGGCTTACAAGCTGGTGACCGCACAAGATCCAGAAACGTTGCACCGGCTCAACGATGCCATTGTCCTGCTGGTGCCCTCGCTCAATCCCGATGGACAGATCATGGTGACGGAGTGGTACCGCAAATATCTGCACACGAAATATGAAGGCGGACCACTGCCCTATCTTTACCACCATTACGTCGGCCACGATAACAACCGGGATTGGTACATGCTCACCCAGGTTGAGACCCAAAACATGAACCGCGCGGTCTATCACGAGTGGTTCCCGCAGTTCTGGCTCGATGAGCACCAGATGGGAGCGCTCGGCCCGCGCATCTATATTCCTCCCAATGCCGATCCAGTCGCCAAGCTGGTCAATCCTCTGGTGCATCGAGGCAACAATCTCATGGGCGCAGCGATGGGCTGGCGATTGGAAGAGGCGGGGAAATCCGGGGTCATCTATGGCTATTCCTTTGATGCGTATTGGCCGGGCGGAACGCGCAATACCGGCTGGTGGAAGAACATGTATGGTGTTCTTACCGAGGTTGCCTCGGCCCGCATTGCCACTCCTATGCACGTCTCTCCCACCGAACTCCAGGGCGGGACCAAGGGCCTGATTCAATATCAACAGCAGATCAACTTCCCGAATCCCTGGCCGGGAGGAACGTGGCGGCTGCGCGACATCATGGACTATGAGTTGCTCGTCTCCGATGCCGCCTTGGAAACCGTAAGCAAATACCGCAAAGAACTTCTGCGCGGGGTGGCAACCATGGCGGACCAGGCGGTCCGGTCTGCCGATCCAAACGAGGTCTGGCGCATTCCAGTGGAGGGCCAGCGCGATCCGATCACAGCCATCCGTCTTGCCGCGCTCATGCTGCAGCACGGTGTGGAGGTGCGGGCCTCTAACGACAACAAGGAATTTATTATTCCCACCGCCCAGCCTTATGGCCGATTCGTCGAAGAGATGATGGGGATTCAGCGATATCCAGAGGTAAGACCGGTGCCCAACAGCGGCATTCTTGAACCTTACGACGTAGCCGCATGGTCGCTGCCCTTGATGATGGGGGTTAGCGCTGAAAAAGTGAAACTCTCTTCCCAGCAGCAACAGTCGGCCACCATGATCAAAGATGTCACTTGGCCCGGTGGCGGCCTTTCCGGCAATAGCAGCTACTACTCGATTTCCGACACGCAAAATAATGTCTTCGCGCTGATCAACGCCATGCAAAAAGCAGGCGCAGCCGTGTTCATCGCTAAAGCATCCAACCAAACGCCCACCATCATTTTTGCTGCGCATCCTCAATTGGCCGCCAGTGCCCAAAAACTCCATCTGCGCCTGGAGGCGCGGCAACAACTGCCGCAAGGCGCCGTACAAATCAAGCCAGTGCGAATTGGCCTTTATAAACCTTACGTCCCCTCTCTTGACGAAGGCTGGACAAGGTTCGTACTTGAGCAATATGGGTTTGGAGTGAAGAACATCGAGAACAAAGAGGTAAAAGCGGGCAATTTGAACGCGGCCTACGAGGTAATCATCGTGCCGGACACCACGCGCGAAATCATTCTTGACGGACGGCCCAGCCGCGAAGGCTATTTTGAAGAGCTTCCACCGGAATACAGTGGCGGCATCGGCAAGGAAGGGGCCCGGGCGCTGAAAGACTTCGTCGAGAAGGGCGGGACATTGATAACCCTTGCTCGCGCGTCAGAGTTGCTCTCCGGAGAAGAATTTAACCTCCCAATCCGAAATGCCCTGGCCGGCGCAGGTAATGCAGGTGAAGGCCGGAGGGCAGTCTCTACTGCTGACTTCAACATACCGGGCTCAATTCTGCGAATATACGTGGACCCCAATCACCCGGTTGCCTACGGGATGCCCTCGGAGATATCCGCCTTTGTCGATGCGCCCATCGCTTTTCAGACTTCCGTGCCGACGCCGGACGTAGAACGCTCGGTGATCGCCTGGTATCCCGATAACGCGAGAGATATCTTGATTTCCGGTTATGCACACGGCGCCGAGAGGCTGGAGCGCAAGGCGGCGGTCGTCAGCTTTACCAAAGGGAAAGGAAAGATCGTGATGTTCGGCTTCCGGGTACAGCATCGCGCCCAGACCGAAGGGACTTACCAGATGTTATTTAACGCGATTTACTGGTGAGGAATGCGAGGTCGCCAGCTTTGAGATACCGGCCCACCAAGGTGGCGCAAGCCTCCACAAACTCCCGTTCGTGCGCGGAGAAAGTATTCGCGAAATAGCTGTTGATGTCGATCACGCCTGCAACTTTATGATTGACGAATATCGGGACCACAATTTCCGATTTTGTCATCTCCAGGGCCGCGAAATAGCGCGGATCGCTGGCTACATCGTCAACCACAATGGTTTTGCCGGTGGAAGCTGCGCTGCCGCACAGACCTTCGCTGAGCGAAATGCTGGGCCGAGGACTAAGACTGCCGGCATACGAACTTAAGATCAGCAGACTGGGATCAGCCGGATCCAGCAGAAAGAAACCAACCCAGTTGTAGCGCGTCATCTCCTCATGAATGCGTTGCGCTATGGTCTGCATCAGCGATTCGACGCTATCAGCAGACAGAGCTGTCCTTTCAAATTGTTGGAGCAATTCCTTATGTTTGGGCATTTAGGGACTTTATAGCCGACTCTTGCCAACGACACAACGTTACTTTGGAATGCTTGAGCCAACTTGATGGGTTGCGAAATTTCTCTAACTGCAGCGCAAGCAATGAGACTTATACCGGGTATCGGAACGGACAAGGCCAGTAATCGAAAAACATGAAAAGCTATGCTGGCAAGGAAATCTCTGAGATCCAGCCAATAATCCTGAGGGGGAACCCAACCGATCCGGCCAACAAAGCTATACTGACCCAAGAGAAGCACATCGAAGCTGTGAGATATTGAAATATGGTAATCCGTGGCTTGCGTCAGCCATGGTACGAAGCGCGGATAACCTCTCCAGAGCGCCACACCGAGGCCCGCGTTAATCCCACGATTCCCGTTCCTCAGATATCCAGGAGCGTTTTGTCGAACCAGACATCTACATAACCCCCAGCTATAAGGAATCGATACCCTGGAGGCAACCCTAAGTACTTGACGACTTCGGGTCTTCGGTTCAGTAGATGCTGAGTATGCAGGGGCTGAAAAAAATCTGAATCGGTGGAAAGCTCTTTGCCGCCCCAGATATACCATCCGTTCGTATCTCCCGCAGGAGGATGTCTCAACCCGTTGATCGGTGTCTTGTCCTGCGTCTGCAATGCGAACCCTACTTTGGAATCGAGCGGAGCCGGTGTATAGCTGGCGCCGTATTGTTTACAAGTTGCAATTTGCTCAGCCTTTACCGGGTCACTCATTTCAGTTTTGGCGGTCCTTCAGCTTCGCTTTCATTTGTTTTGAGTAATGAGAGAGATGGCCGCCTGAACGAGCGGAGCAAGTGGGACAGTGGCTGTTTACCGCGCCAGTGGATCTCATGTTTCCCCAATCGATATTCCCTGTCTGATAGTACTCTTTTACCAGCGGTGTTTTGTGGTTTGCAACCATCTTTGATTCAACCTTCCCACAGTCTACACACGGTTTGCCTTGGACTGACCCGCGTTGCTCAGCCGTGGTTGCTCCAGTGGGCCTCTCGTACGGTGTCGATACACTCGGGTGCGGCTCAGTGGCCGCTCTTGTTCCGGTAGCGGCTTCGCTGTCACCAGCCGCGCTCATCGCTCTCCCCTTGCCTTGGCCTAAGTAAGCTGACAGTCCGAGAGTGATTACCATTGAGCCTACATGTTCCCCAATACTATTGAGAGGAACTGTCGGCACGAGCGACATTTGATCTTGAGCCGCTGGTGCATCGTTGAAGGCGCTGATAATTGCATTGTAAACTCCTGGGCCAAAATTAATCACACCCTTGCCAGCGCCAACCAATTTCTGGCCTAAGAATTTCACTCCGTCACTGGCTACTTCCCGAAGAGCGGTGGGATCCATAACGGTTGCATCTATACCGGGAACATCACAACAATGTCCATCGACATCGACCTTCACTGTAGGGATGTTTTCTGACGTAGCTGTACTGGTTAAGTGATTGCGGGTCAGCTAGATCCACATACGGAACCGGCGTTGCACTCCAATCCGGTGTTATGAATCTGCCCAGGCCATTGGAGTAATATCTGGCACCGAAGTAATCAAGCCCCAATTCGGCATCCCGTTCTTTGCCAGTAAATTTGTAGTGGTTAGCCGGATCGTTATTGGCGAACCTTAACTCGCCGCCCCAAGGATAGTAATCCGATTCGTCTTTAATATTCCCTGTGGCATCGGTAATCATCGACGCGGTCTTCAAATGATCCGAGAAGTAATAGAAGACCTGAATGCCTGAGTCCTTGCGGGCAACGCGCTCGCCAGCAAAGAAGACATATTCATGCTGGATGTTCCCAGACAAGTCAGATTCGCAATGATTCCCGGCGAGGCATACCAATAGAGCGTCCCGGTTGTGCCGTTGGATTTCTTGACCCGATTCCCGTCTCCGTCATAGAGGTAAGTGAATCCGGCAGTCGAGCTGATGCGGTTTTCGGCGTCATAGACGTAGCTCAGACCATTGTTGTCCCGAAGCATGTTTCCGGCAGCGTCATAGAGATAACTGCCGCCCTGGGCACGATTATTGGCAGCGATGGTCAGGGACAGGTTCTCGGCGGAGCATTTGGTCACTTGCTTTTTGTTGAGATTGCCCCACGGATCATAGACGTAGCCGTTGCCCCAATATTCCGTGTGGCCGTCGGGCAGGGTCTTGGTGCAATCCGTTCCGGCATTCTGGGCCGAGAGCAGGCGGTTCAGCGGATCGTACGTAAAGCTCTGATTGCGGCTGGAATCGGGGTTGTTGACGATGCCCCAGACATTGCCGTTATTGCCGCTGCCCAATTGAAAGTCGCAGTTGATGCTGAAGATCGTCTGGATGGGTGAACTCGCCGCCATGTTCACCGGCTGCAAGCGCTTGTTGTAGCTGAAGCTGTTGGTAATCCCAGAGGAAGCTATTTCGAGAAGACAGCCCGATGCTGGTCCTGAGCTTCTACCCATGAAAGCCATTGGGGTGTGATTGGAGGACGAAGCATGGGCAGCAACACTCCGCCCTTTTTGTACCAATCGTATGCTGCTGGACCGACATAGCCATCTAAAGGCACAGGATTCCTGATAAAGTTCTTTCGAATCCAACGAACAACAGCGTTGTACCATCGCTCAAAATCTTTGTTTTCGCGTTCGAATCCAGCCCATACCCGGCCTTGAGTTAGAGCCGGTTTCCCATTCCACGGTTCTTGCACAGGCAACGGATAGGTAAATTCGATCACCGGCAAAACGCTATCCACGCGATAGTATGGACCGTGGTCAGATTCAGGAATGAATTTGCGCCCTAATAACGGGAGCAAAGTCTGGTTCCATAGGCAATACCCTCCGCCTTTTTGCCATGGCTCATGTACCTCTTCGATCTCGGCCGCTTGGGAACTGCGTCTGACTACAATAACCGGATCGCGTTCTTGGACAAAATGTAGAAACTGCTTGCAATCGTCCGCCAGCATATGAAATTGCGTTTGTCTTCCCATGAAAGTATCCAACTATTATTTTGGCACACCATCTTGTTTGCCGGGTAGGGGGCGCACTGGAACCATCGTTGGTTTGGTCCCCGTCGCATTCTCAATGTCCTGCGCCGCATCGAGTTCCCTTTTAGGGATATTCCCTTTTGGCGTGGGTCGATACACTTGAACAATCTTACCACCGGGTTTGTAATTGCCGTTCTCATCTACTTCAGCGGCATCCGCTCTTCGGCTTCCTTTTTGTCCACCGGGCGTCCTGATAGTGACCTCTGTGTCAGCATCAGCACCGAGCTTCCCGGCTTCTTCTTTTACAGTTGCCTGATGATCCGGTTTCCCGAGTGTTCCTGGCCGCGCTGGGTTCCCGACCTTGGTTTGCGTTCCTGGCGCCGGATTACCTTTTGGTATTGCGCCCGGTTTAGCAGCATGATTATAGTCAGATCCTTGGGGAGCATTGCCTTTATTGCCGCTGGACATCCACTGGTCAGCTTTATGAAGCACCCAGCCGAGCCCTATTGCGGCGGACACACCACCTCCAACTGCCCCGGCCACGGTACCCACTGGGCCAGCCCAACTACCGAACTCAGCGCCCAATTCTGCGCCCTCGATTACCTCCGCGCAGGGCGGACAGTGTCCATCGGGATCAGCTTTAGAAGCCGGATTTCCTCCGACGTATCCATAGAGGTTCAGGGTTTGGGGATTGCCGAATTGGGCGTATGGAACAGTTGTCGCTTTTGCTGCCCAATCCGGCGTGAGGAAGCGGCCAAGTGCGTTTCCGTAATATCTCGCTCCAAAATAATCCAGCCCAGATTCGGCATCGTGTTCTTTCCCAGTAAATTTGTATGCATTGTCAAAGTTGTTGACGATCTTCAGCTCACCACCCCAGGGGTAGAAATCCGACTCACTGACCACATTTCCGGTTGCATCGGTAATAACAGAAGCGGTCTTGAGATGGTCAGAGAAGTAATAGTGCACACTCCCGCCCACATCTTTCCGGGCCACTCGTTCGCCATCGAAGAAAACATACTCGTGCTGAATATTTCCCGACAGATCAGATTCAGCAATGATACCCGGTGAGGCGTACCAGTAGAGCATACCGGTCGTGCTGTTGGATTTTTTGACCCGGTTGCCGTCACCGTCATAAACATAAGTGTATCCAGAGGTTGAGATGATGCGGTTCTCAGCGTCGTAAACATAATTGGTCCCGTTGTTGTCCCGAAGCATGTTTCCGGCGGCGGCGTAGAGATAGCTGCCACCCTGGGCACGGTTATTGGTTGCGATGGTCAGCGAGAGGTTCTCGGCAGAGCATTTGGTCACCTGCTTCTGGTTGAGATTACCCCACGGATCGTAAACATAAGTGTTGCCCCAATATTCCGTGTGTCCGTCGGGCAGGGTCCTGGTGCAATCCGTTCCGGCGTTCTGGGCCGAGAGCAGGCGGTTCAGCGCGTCGTAGATGAAACTCTGATTGCGACTGGAATCGCGGTTATTCGTGATGCCCCAGACGTTGCCGTTATTGCCGTTGCCCAGGTGGAAGTCGTAGTTGATGCTGAAGACCGTCTGGCTGGGTGAACTCGCCGCCATGTTTACTGGCTGGAGCCGCTTGTTGTAGCTGAAGCTGTTGGTAATGCCGGCGAATGTGCTGCTCTGTCCACTGATGAAGCCAGTGAGCGCATTGTCCGGACCGTAGGTGGCGCTGGTGACGTAGTTGATGGAGTTGCCGGTATCGATTGCCGAGAGAATCCTTCCGGCGGCATCGGGCGTGTAGGTTACAACTGCTCCGCTGGGATAGGTCACAGTAGCCACGGAGCCATCGAGGTTGTAGGTGTAGCTGACACTCTTGGTGATTCCGGCCAGCGTCCGCTGCTCGGTGATCAAGCGGCCCAGAGTGTCGTAGCTGTAGCTGGTCGAGCCGGAGGCGTCGGTCATGCCGGTGAGACGGCCGATAGCGTTGGCCCCCTGGTCGTACGACCAGGTCCCAGCCGGCGAGGAGAGCGGGCATGACTGCGCGCTGTAGGCCTTGCCGGTGATGCGATGCACTGCGTCGTAGCAATAGCTGATGGTGATTGTTGCTGAACCGGTCTGATTGGCCTGGGGCGAGGTCTTTTGCAGCAGGTTGCCGTCGTTGTCGTACTGGTAGCTGATCAGGCCTGATTCGGGGTTGTTGGCGGCCAGCAGCCGGGACAGCGAGTCGTAGGTAAAACGGCGCACTCGCCAGGGACTGCCGCTGTCGGAACTTGATGGCGCGCTGCATCCTGTTCCTGCCACATTGCCGTGCTGCTCTACACATAGCAGATTGCCCAGCGCGTCATAGAAGTATTGGGTCACGTAAAAGGCGTGGTCGAGCGATGGCCCTTGCGGATTGAAGCCGCCGCCGAGAGTAGTCCCGGCACTCGTAAACGATGGACTGGAAAAGTAACTTGACTGGCTGGTGCTAGAGTTGATGGTGACGGCTGCATTCCCGGCAGTGCCCACTGTCTTGTAGGTGATCGCAATATTCGTTCCCAAGGCGCTGGCTGTGACCGGCGAAGTGGAAACATTCAAAGCGCTGGCCAGGGCCGAAGCTACCTGTTGGGCCGTGCTATTGCCGCTCTGCCCGTAGGGAATGCTGGTGGTAAAGCTGCCAATGCTGACCGCGACCGTTCCGGCGTCATAGACCGTGATTCCAGGGTTGGAGTCCGTTCCTCCGCTCAGGGCGCCGCTCCCCGGACTGAAGGTAAACGAGGCGCTGCTGAAATCCGCAGTGTCGTAGTTGGAGCCAGTGGAGAAGGCGAAATTTCCGGCGCTGCCTGCATTGACTGCCGTAAGAGTGATGACCGTACCGTTGTTGGGTACTGAAGCATTGACCACCCGGCCAGCATCGGCTTGAATGGCATTGACCAGACCTTGGGCCACGCTGGAGGCGGTGTCCGGGCTGTTGCTGCCACTCCCATAGAAATAGTCATACTCGTGTCCGTTGATGATGATGTACACCTTGCCCGAGTCGAACAGCGGAGGATTGGGAGTCGGATCACAGATGGTTCCCGGATCGCACGGTGGGGCCGGGCTGCCAGGGATGAACTTATTGCTGCCACCGACGCTGACTGTAGCGCTGGCCTGGGTTGCGCCCACCGCGCCTACGCCTGATTTGTTTTGCAGGGCGCCGTTGATGGCCAGCGAGCCGCTGGCCTGGGAACCGGGGAAGGAGTCGCCCGGCTCATCGACTTCGATCAATCGTCCCAGAGGATCGGTGACAGTGCGTCGTTGCTTGCCGGCTTGATCGGTCACGGTGACAGTGTTGTCGGCGTATTGAGTACAGGCATTGTTGGTCTGGCAGGCGCTGCCCGCTGTCGGCGTAGTTCCATCCGGCGGAGCTACCTGGATCACGCGGCCCAGCGCGTCATATTGGCTTTGGCTCACGCCATAAGTCGGATCGCTGGTGGAGAAATAGGGATTGGCGACCGTGGCCACTCGATCCAGCCCATCGTAGGTGGTGTCGACATAAGAATTCCCAGAGGGCGTACCATGCTGAGCGCGAATTCCCCGGCCCAGGCCATCGGAGTAGGTAAAGGCATCGTCGGTCAGACTGGCGGTGATCTTCTTCAGCCGCTCGACCGTAGTCGGATTGGGATAGTTGAAGGTCGTCTGAGGATGATTGCCGGCACCATCTGCAGGAAGGGTCGCTGACGCCAGCCGCGACATGGAGTCGTAAACATAAGTGCTGGTCTGATGGTTGGCGTCGGTGTAGCTGGTCAGCGCTCCGGTGTTGAAATTGTAGGCCCCGCTGACGCAATGGTTGAGCGGGTCGCAGGTTTTGGTGGCATAGGCGCCCATGTAAGCAGGATCGTAGCTGTGGGTGGTGGTGTGTCCCAGCGGATCAATGGCCTGATAGACCTCGCCGGTGTCGTACCAATTGGTATGGCTGCTGATGAAGCTGTTGCTGGTGTTCAGCCAGTGGCTCACAGTGGTCAGGTTGCCGCGCACCGCGTTGGGGGCAGCCACGTGCTGGGTGCTGATGTTGGAAGCTGTCAGGTATTGCGATTCATCATAGAGATAATCGGTCTCCGCCACGCGGTTGCCGTTGCCGTCTTTGGTCACCACAGAAGCCGGAAGGTCCAGCAGATGGGCGCTCAGGTAGCGAGCGTCGTTTTGCCACACATAGCTGGTATCGGTCTCCCGCAGCAAGGCTCCGGGCACGCCCTGTCCAAAGTCGTAGACTTTCTCTGTGACCACGTTACCGAAGATCGGCGCATTGGCCCCCAGGCCGGTGTCATAAGTCCGGGTAATCAAGCTCACTTTGCCGCTGGGATAAATCGTAGTTTTGATGCTGGTGGGCACTACGTTGCTCAGCCCACTGCCGGAAAGGCTATCGACCGGCAATAGGGCGCTGGCGTAGCCGGTGTCCACCTGCTGGAGCAATGGCCCGGAGCTTCGCAGTCCTTGGTAGTGCTGGGTCCGGGTCTCGTAGAAGCCACAACCATTCACCCCGTCCTGGGCGGTGAAGGTATGCACCGTGTCATTGCCCAACGAGTCATTCACCACGTTGGTCAGCGTGCCGTCCGACTGCGCTGCTCCCCAACTGTAGCGCCAAGTAAAGGAATTTCCATGGTTGTCGTTCACGGTGCGCGTGGCCACTGCCCGGCTCATTGCTGTCCGGTCGGCGGCGGTGCAGTTTCTCATGCCGATCTCGGTCCAGGTGTAGCTGATGGAGCCGCCGGTCGGCAGCCCTACGTAGGTCAACTCGCCATAACTGTCGTAGCTGAAGCTCCACTGGCTGCCATCGGCCAGCACCACGCTGACGATTCCCAGTTGCTGGCCGGGAACACCACCCACTGAGTTGGGGGCCTGCGCCACTCCCGGCTGGCTGAAGGCGGTCTGAATCGGGATGTTGGCGTAGCACACCTGAATAACCTGGGTGCTGCCATCGGGAGCACTGTAGTTCAGCAGAAAGGCGGAATTGATAGGCAAGGAACTCGCGCATTTGCTGAAATCCGTGGTCGCACTCCCGCTGCTGAGCGGCGCGTTTTTTCCCAAGGTATCGATGCCCGGATTGGGCGTTCCGCCCGTGCTGTCAGGACCATTCAGGGTCATCCAATTGCCATTGCTGTCGGTCACCTGCTGGGCGAAACCGAATTCCGAGCAGAACTGGTCGCCCAGCGGAGCATCGTCAATCACCGGCTTGATGTTGCCGGGAGCAGGGATCTTGTTGCTGGCCGGTTTGCTGCAGTGGATGTGGGAGAAATTACCGAGATACTGGTCCCCCTGACGGTCGGTCACCGTGAAGGTGCTGAGGACCCCGGTGCTGTCGGGATTACTTAGCTCCAGATGGAAGCCGGAGGTGTCCTCGGCTTCGAACCGGGTGGCTTCGCCGTTGGCATCGGCGCTGCTGGGAATGCCGTAGAGTTGGTGGGTGGCGGCGTCGGGCCCGGTCAGGCTGTAGCCGAAGGCCTCGTAGGTCACGGTGCCGGTCCCGCTTCCGAATTTATCCAGGGTGCGATGTACGATGACCCCGACCGAGGTCTGCAAGGTAACTCCTGTTCCTCCTCCTTGCCACCAGCAAACATTCCCACCGGGAGCGCTGCTATCGGGCCGGCACTTCACCTGCCAGTTCTTGGAAGTTACGTACAGATTGTAGTGAGGAGTAATCTTGCCGCGCTGGGGATAATCGGGAAGCAAGGGAGCATGCAGCAGGAGATTGCCGTTCATGGTGTTGACGGTATCCAGATTGCTGCCATCGTAGGAGCCATACCGCTTGAAGCCGTTTTCAGTATTGGGCTGGGTCTGGGCCACAGCATAGACCGCTCCCGCCAGCACAACCACCAACCAGGACAGTAATTTACGCACATTGCCTCCACAGCCTTAGGCGCTAAAGTAATGAAAAAGTTCCAAAGATTTTTGGGGCCCGGAATTGCAAACAGCCTACTCAGAGTGGAGAGACTGAATTTAGAACGCGCTCACAGTTGAACCCTGCAAAAACAGAATCTGGCAGTGAATCTGCTCTTGCTTCCCTGAAATGAGGGAGCACAACACTTGAAGCATCCAATGCTGCCACACCGAACGCAGATGGCGCAGGCTGTGACTACACCTTAACCAACTTTCAGAGACGTTGCAACATTTGGGGGCAAATCCTAACCAAACATACTTGAAGTTTTACCGCGAAGGATGTAATGGAAGCAAAGGAGCATCAAAATCTTACCGCTGATGAACGCTGATTTGATTGATGCACGCTGATCAAGAGCTGCTTGCACTCCTATGCAATACAGCAAAATTTTGTAGCTTCGAACCACCCGCAAATCCTCTATGCGAAATCTTAGCGCAAGGAACATATTCAGAGCATGGCTGAAATCCACCACTCGGCGGCCCAAAAACACCAGTTTTACCCCGTCTGACCGTTTTATGAGCATGAAGAATCAACAGAATTAGCGCAAAATGGTCTGTTATATTTGGCAGCAAACGTGCCCTAAAGAATGGAGCGGACTATGGAACAGCAACTCAAGCGGCTGGCGTGTCTGGCGAATCTTGTGGTGATTCTGACTCTATGTGTCAATGCCCCAGCACAATCCGGCGGCAACGGTTCAAAGGCCGCGTCATCGGAGCAGCCAGCCACAGCTCCACAGCAAAACGGAGCAGGCAAGGGCCCTAGCCAGGAAAACCCCGGCGCCGCGTACCAATCCGCAACGGTGCTGAAGGCAACGACCCGGCTGGTGATCGTCGATGTAGTAGCAACCGACGGCAAGGGAGAACCCATCACCGGCCTGACCGCCAAGGACTTTGCTATTTCGGAAAATGGCAGTCCGCAGGAAGTCCGGGTTTTCTCTTTTGAAGGGGCAAGCGCAGCGACAGATGTTGCGGCAGCCCAACCCGTAGTCAAGATTCCTGGAGATGTCGTCAGCAATATTCCAACTTACAAATCGCACGGCGCATTGAATGTGATTCTGCTGGATTCACTGAATACCACGTCGCGTAACCAGGCATCTGCACGGCGGCAAATGGTCAGCTTGCTGGACAAACTTCCTGCCGACCATCCCATCGCTATCTATGCACTGACCGAGAAATTGCAATTGCTCCAGGACTTTACCAACGATCCCGCTTTGCTGAAAAACGTGGTTGCCAACCTCAAGAGCACGAATTCTATCTTGCTTGAGAATCCCACCGGAGGGCCACCACCACAATACATGGGAAGAATTGCCGCCGAGACCCTGGCCGAGAAAGCGCCTATCGTGATGGAGAAGATCGTTGGCTTTGTAAGCGGCAACAACGATGCCCAAACGGACACCCGAGTTCACGCAACTTTAGAGGCCTTGAACACACTCGCACGGATCCTGGCCGGATATCCTGGCCGCAAGAACCTGATCTGGATCTCGGAAGAGTTTCCGGTGATCATCGATCCAGCTACGCGAAATTATGGCAGCGACGTTGCCCGTACTGCTGAAGCCCTTGCCAATTCGCAGATTGCCGTCTACACCGTGGATGCGCGGGGTGTGGCCGGCAGCGGTTTTTTCGAAGCCGACCATCCGGACACGGACAAATTTGGAAGAAACGTTGGAGGCAGAGAATTACACGCCTCAATTAGCAGTGAAAATAGCGAGGCCATCGACGCTCACAGCACCATGAATAACCTGGCGGAGACCACGGGAGGCAAGGCATTTTACAACTTGAATAATTTCGAAAAAGCTGTCCGCCAGAGCCTGGACGACGGCTCCAACTACTACACACTGGGTTACTATCCCACCGACAAACAATGGGACGGGAAATTTCGAAAGATCAAGGTCAAGACCGACCGGGCAGAGGTCAAATTGAGGTATCGTCTCGGCTACTTTGCCTTAGATCCGGCCAGCTACCTGAATAAGGACACAACCCAGCGGGCCCAGGACTTTGGGCAAGCCCTTAATCTTGACTATCCGGCCTCGACCGCTCTGCTGTTTCAGGCGGGCATACTGCCTCCTTCTCCCGAGAGCCACGGCAAGGCTGTAGTGAACTACCTGGTCGACGCGCACCAGATCAGCTTCGAAAAGCAAGACGATGGATTGCAACATGCCGCTTTGGATTATGCGGTCGAGATCTACTCCGAGAAAGGCGAGCCGCTTAAGACTGAGGTGACCTCGATCGCCGCAGCCCTTAAGCCGGAGGTCTTCGCCCGTTTCATGCAGACCGGCTTTCCTTACCAGAAGACTTTTGACCTTCAACCCGGCAGTTATGTTCTGCGGTTAGGTGTGCGCGACAACCGCACCGGTCTCATTGGAACAGTAACAGGGAAAATCAGCGTGACCGCACAGGAAGCAAATCAGAACCCTGTGCCGAAAAACTGATCTGGCAGACCTTCCCATTCGCCAGATCCAGGAGAGATTATGAAGAAACAAACAGACTCTGGATATCTGGCGGTTTCCATTCTGGCTTTGGGTCTATGTGCCTATTCCTTTGCCCAATCGGGCGCTACCACGCCTCAAACTGCTGAGCAGACAACCGCAGCGTCGCAACAGTCCGCGGATAAGAAAGCCGCAAGCCAGGAAACACCCGGGACTGTTTACAAATCTCCGGCCGTGCTGAAGGCCAATTCGCGACTGGTAATCGTGGATGTAGTAGCCACCAACAAGAACGATGAACCGATCACCGATCTTCAACCGAAAGACTTCACAGTCTTAGAAGATGGAAAGCCTCAGCAGGTTCGCAGCTTCAGCTTCCAGCAACCAGTCGCCGTAGACGTTAAGCCCGGCGCGAAGCCGACGCCGCGAAGGCCGCTGCCGGCGAACGTGGTCACCAATATTCCTGAATACAAGTCCGAGGGTTCGCTCAATGTGGTGCTGCTGGATTCCGTTAACACCATGACGCTAGACCAGATCACTGCCCGCGACCAGGCCCTCAAGGTATTGGAACAACTTCCCCCAGGCCGGGCCACCGCTGTCTATGCTTTGTCCGACAAATTGCATGCCCTTCATGACTTCACCACCGACCTCGATGAGCTGAAAAATGCTGTTACCGGTTTTGCCATCCAGAATTCAGTTTTCCTTAACAACCCCACGAATGGTCCGGAGATCGAATATGTCCACCCGTCCCTCAAATATACCGCCGATATCGCGGCTGAAAACTGGACGGAAAGTCGCAGCCTTTTCACGCTCGACGCTCTCAATTCCCTGGCCCGGGCCCTGGCCGGCTATCCTGGACGCAAAAACCTCATCTGGATCTCCGCCGGATTTCCCATGATGTTGAATCCGGTTGACAGGAATTTTTCTGCCGCCGTCGAGCGCACCGCGAATCTGCTTAGCAACTCGCAGATTGCTGTATATCCGGTAGACGCGCGGGGAGCGGCAACCAGCAAGGCCTTGCAAGCACAAAACGGAAAGGGAGGCTATACCGGGCCGGGACTCATGGCTAAGCTTAGCCAAGAGGCGGCTGAATTGCTGAACGCCCATAACACCATGAATGCGTTGGCGGAAATGACCGGCGGCCGAGCATTCTACAACCGCAATGAACTGGGCAAAGCGATTGCGAAATGCATGGATGATGGTTCAACCTACTACACCCTCGGGTACTATCCTGTGAATAAAAAATGGAACGGCAAATTCCGAAAGATCACGCTCGAACTGGACCGGCCCGACATCAAATTGCGCTATCGAACTGGCTATCTCGCCGAGGACTCCACCAGCTATCAGAAGCAATCCGACAAACAACACGCGCAAGACTTGGGCCAGGCCCTTAGCCTTGATTTCCCAATCTCAACCGCCCTTATGTTCCAAGCGGGCATACTGCCTTCTTCCGCCAAGACCCACAATAAAATCGTGGTGAATTATCTTCTTGACGCGCATCAGATCGGCTTCGAACGAGAAGACGATGGATTTCAGCACGCCACTTTGGACTATGCCATCCAGGTCTACTCGGAAAAGGGCGAAGCACTCAAAACTGATGTGACTTCCATTGAAACAGCCTTTCCTGCGGACGCTTTCAACCAAGTGATGAAGACCGGGTTCCTCTACCAGAAAACTCTTAATCTTCCACCTGGGAATTACATTCTGCGATTGGGTATTCGAGACAGCCGCACCGGCCTGATTGGAACTGGGACGGGAAGAATTACAATGGCCGCACAGACGGCAAATCAGAACCATGCACCCCAGAGATGATCTGGCAACATGACAACTCGCCGGGAGAGATTTATGAAAAACCAAATGATCTGCGCGTCCTTGGCCAGCCTCATTTTGGCTCTGGTTCCGTGGGCTTATTCCCAGGCCCAATCAGGAACGGCCGTCCAACCGGCTGCTGAACAGAAGGCATCCGCATCACAAGAACACAGCGAGAAAAAAACTGAACTCCAGGAGACGCCCAAGACCATATACGAATCTGCCACGGTGCTGAAGGCGATCACACGGTTGGTGGTTGTGGATGTTGTAGCCACCAACAGTAAAGGCGAGCCAATCACAGACCTTACGGCCAACGATTTTACCGTCCTTGAAAACGGAACTCCGCAACAGCTTCGTTTCTTTTCATTCCAAAGCGGTGGAAACGCGGGTGCCTTCCAACCCTCACCCTCACGCAGGCTGCCTACCAACGTATTCACCAATGTCCCCGACTACAAACCCACCGGCGCCTTGAATGTAATATTGTTGGATGCTTTGAATACCTCTCTCCTGCATCAAGTTGACGTACAGGAGCAGATGGTCAAACTGCTGGAAAAGCTGCCAAGCGATCGTCCCATGGCCGTGTATGCCCTGGGAGAAAAACTGCAATTACTCCAGGACTTCACCAGCGACCCTGCCCTGCTTCAAAAATCAATCGAACAATATAAAGGCCGCAGTTCAAGCCTGCTGGCCAATCCCTCGGGAGGACCGGAATCAGAGCTTTACGGCGGGCGCTCAGGTGGGATTTCAAAGGTGTTCGTTTTGGGAATGATTTCGGCGCAGTCAGACGTCCGTGCCTTTAACACAATGGATGCGCTGAACTCCCTGGCGCGCACCCTTGCGGCCTATCCTGGCCGCAAGAACCTGATCTGGGTATCGGAGACCTTTCCACTTTATGTCAATTCCGATACTACGATCAGCGGCGTTCATGCCGACTCCGTCCGCAACTACGATCTGGAGGTTGCAAAAACGGCTGACGCTCTGATGAATGCGCAGGTTGCCGTTTACCCGATACACACTCGTGGCATGACCGGTATTGATTTCTTTAAAGCGGGGAATAATGGATTTGACGCATTCGGACATTTATTGACCTTTTACATGACAGCTGGACCCATCATGCAGCAAGCGTCCAGCGATCTGTCGGACAACCTCCTTGCCGCCCATACCGCTATGGACGATCTGGCTGAAAGGACAGGAGGCAAGGCCTTTTACAACACCAACGATTTTGGCAAGGCTGTCCGCAGCAGCATGGACGATGGTTCAACGTACTACACCCTGGGCTATTACCCGAAGGACAAACAATGGAATGGCAAGTTCCGCAAACTCAAGCTCAAGGTAGCCCACTCCAATGCAAAGTTGCGCTACCGCCTCGGTTATTTCGCCATCGATCCTTCTACCGGGAAGAAAGACCCAGGACAAGGGGCCCGCGATTTCAGCCAGGCCCTCAGCCTGGATTACCCTGTCTCTACGGCTGTGCTTTTCGAAGCCGGCGTGGTGCCTCCTTCCGCAAAAACCCATAATAAAATTCTGGTGAATTACTTGATTGATGCTCATGCAATCAGCTTTCAGAAAGAGAAGGATGGATTGCAACATGCTCTGCTCGACTGCGCCGCTCAGATTTATTCCGAAAAGGGCGCGCTGCTGAAGACCGAGGCCACTTCAATCACTGCCGCACTAACACCGGAGATATTTCGCCAGGTCATGCAAAACAATCTCCCTTGCCAAGTAACTTTTGATCTTCCACCCGGCAAGTACACTCTGCGGCTGGGGATACGAGACAACCATACGGGTTTGGTTGGATCAGTCAATGCGCAGATTGCTGTGCCTGTTCAGGAAGCGCGGCAGAACTCTCTTCCGCAAAACTGAGCCACCAATGTTATGAAGTGCGATATCAGGAAGGACCAATGAAACAACAAAGCGGCTCTCTTTATCTGGTGAATTGTGCCCTCATTCTGATTCTATGTGCGAACTTGCATGCACAGTCCAATGGTGCGCCCGCTACCGTGGACGAACAGACTGCGCCGCCCCAGCAGACCAGCAACAAGATCAATACCGAGGAAAAACCCAGGGTCGTCTATGAATCGGCAACTGTACTCAAAGCTACAACACGGCTTGTGGTTCTGGATGTGGTCGCAACCGACCATCAGGGCAGGGCCGTCACTGACCTTGCCGCTAAAGACTTTACAGTCCTGGAAGAAGGGAAACCCCAGCAACTCCGCATTTTTACTCTTCAGCAAGAAAAGGCTTTCATCGCCAACGAACCGGCGCACAAGCTCCCGGCAAATGTATTTACAAATGTTCCGGACTACAAGCCCAATGGCGCGCTGAATATCATTTTGGTGGATTCGTTGAACACAACTTTGCTGAACCAGGCAGAGACCCGCCGGCAGATGATCGGATTGCTGGAGAAGCTCCCGGTTGACCATCCCATCGCTGTCTATGCTTTAGGACAGAAGCTATTTTTGCTCCAGGACTTCACCACCGACCCTGGCCTGCTCCAAAATGCGGTCCGTGCCTTGAAGGAAGAAGACTCTCCTCTTCTTGAAAATCCAACGGGAGGCCGGCCGCCCCAATATCTCACGCCTTACGATGCTGCCATACTTGGCCCCATTGGCGTGGCCCGGTTCAAGGCCTTTGTGAAGAACGTGGTTGAGATCCGGACCGATGATCGTGTCCGGCGCACGCTGGACGCCTTGAATTCCCTGGCCAGAAATTTGGCCGCGTATCCCGGCCGTAAGAACCTGATCTGGGTTTCAGAAGAATTTCCCCTCATTCTCGATCCGGCCAACCACGACTATAGCTATGGCTTGGCCAAAACTGCAGATGCTCTGATGAGCGCACAAGTGGCTGTGTACACGGTCGATGCGCGAGGCGTGGCCACCAGCGATGCTTTTAACGCAGGAAACGGCGGCTACGACTCCTTTGGCGGCAGCATACGAGGCCCTGCGTTGCATGGCTTTATAAGTAAAGAGAATACAGAGATCGAGAACGCGCACGACACCATGAGCGAACTGGCCGAAAAAACGGGCGGCAAAGCATTTTACAACTTGAATGCCTTCGACAAAGCGGTCCGCCAGAGCCTGGATGACGGCTCACAATATTACATTCTGGGCTACTATCCGGCCGACAAACACTGGAACGGCAAGTTTCGAAAGATCAAAATAAAGGCAGCTCGAGCCGATGTGAAATTGCGCTACCGCTTCGGTTACTTCGCCACAGATCCCACCGCTTACCAAAAGGAAGATCCAAAGCAACAGGCGCGCGACTTTGGCCAGGCCCTCAGCCTGGATTATCCTGTCTCGACTGCGCTGTTGTTTGAAGCAGGTGTGCTGCCGCCGTCCGCTAAGACGCGCAACAAGGTGGTCGTGAATTATTTGATTGATGCACATGCGATCAGCTTTCAGAAAGAGCACGATGACTTGCAGCATGCTCTGCTGGATTGCGCCGTCCAAATCTACTCTGACAAGGGAGAACTGTTCAAGACCGAGGTTACTTCAATCAAAACTGCACTCCAGCCGGAGATATTTCAGCAAGTCATGCGGAACAATCTGCCTTGCCAGGTAACGTTTGACCTCTCGCCCGGCAATTACATCCTGCGGCTGGGCATACGAGATAACCGTACTGGTCTGATCGGTTCAGGAAATGCGACGGTTACCGTAGGTGTCCAGAAATAAGCGGAAATCCGGGGCCACAGCATTAAGCTTGCCCTCGCTCCAAATTGGGAATTCAGCTTGTAATTTTATCGGGCTGAGTAAAACAAAAGGCTTAGAATTCCTCTTGGGCAACCTAAGCAGGGTTCCCGAAAGGAGATATCCATGCTTCAGATCAAATCCATGCTGAAGACACTGGTACTATCCACTGCCATTCTGGCGACGGCTGTCGCGTTTTCAGCGACGACTTCCCAGAGTCCGGCAAAGCCTTCTCATGAAGCAATCAAAACCTATCTTCGGGCAGACCTCTCGCTCAAGAGCGTGCTATCGTCCGACTTCGCTGCTCCAGCACAGGGCAAGCTTGAGGCTGCAACGCTTCGGACCTGTCGATGCAGTTGCGGATTTCGTTGTACTACCAATGCTGATTGCGGTCCCGGTGGGGTCTGCGCTCCAGGCATCACCTGCTGCGCTTCCATTCCGCGCTCTGGTGAGACAAACGCTTTGTTTCAAAAGAACCAGCCGAATTCTTCGAGCACTAACCCGAATCCAGAGGTATCAAACGTAAACTGTCAGCAGGAATGAGTTCCGACGAACCATTGTGGGAACAAAGTCAAAGTCCCCATCAGCAGGAACTGCTGAATGGGGACTTTGTGTCCAGAGACGATCTGGCAGATCCGCAAGAACTTGGTTTCAAGAGGACAATCTCAGCTACGTTCCAACTTTGCGATCGGCAGATCGCGTTCTGCCGCCCATACTTCCCATTCGGCGGCCGTTCGAGTGAGGAATACTTGTTTGAGCCCATCCTTTGTGACGGGTTCAACATTCAACTCTTGCCCCAGGCGCACTCGAAAATGGGGTTCAAGCGCGGCCACAGCAATCCAGCCATCCTGAGTGGAGTAGATATTGTAAGCTGGCAGTTGACCGCCCAGATGCCCTGTCGGCGCTGTTACTCCATAGCGAAGCGGGGCCGCATACAATTCTGCCGACTCATAAATCGAAACCCGTTCGTGGCCGACCGAACCGTGTCGCGCGCGATGCAGCAGGAGCGCCAGCACAGTGCCGACTGTGCGTTCGGAACTGGCAATGTCCGCCAACAAAGTTAGAGGTATCTGTGGCGGTGAAAGCAGGCCCAGCTTGGCCAGATAGGTCAAATCATGTCCTGGTGCGTGGTCCTTATCACCGGGGAAACCGATGATGTCGACTTGTGAAAGGCGGGGATATCGTGGGTGGTTGGATTGCCAATCCAGAGAGAGTCGCTGCAGAGCCGAAGGGCGATGGGAGGTAAGAAACAGGTCACTTTCTACCAGCAGACTACCCATCTCTGCTTTTCCCTGCTTGCTCTTCAAGTCCAGCCGTAACACCTGCTGGCCTTCGGCGAGGACTCGATACCACTCCGGACAGGAATGCTCCAGTGGATCTCCTGTAGGCGGCTCGATCTTGGTTATGCTGGCCCCCATTTGTTGAAGGCGATAGGCGGCAACCGGCCCCGGGACATTAATGGCCATGGTCACCAGACGAATGTTTTGCAGTGGTTTCACGTTAAGAATTTGTCCGTTCCTAGAAACTTTATGGTTGGATTTCTTCTGCGTCGCCTGCTCTTTCTATAACTGGTGAGACTTGATTTTGCTATTCGGGAGTGAAATCACGAATCTGCTGCACGGTCTGCGCATCGAGCTGTTGCAGCAGCGCCACCAGCAGTTCCACCATTTGATCAAAGTCACGGCGGTTCATAATTCCGTTGTGCGCATGGGTATAGCGCACCGGCACGACTAGATTTACTGTAGGCACGCCCCCATTGCTCTTTTGGATTTCAGCCGAATCGTCACCATACCCGGTGACCAGATCATATTGCAACGGCACTTTCCTGGCGGCAGCCGTGCTCTTCACAAACTGTGCAAACTTCCGGTTAGGAAGTTCCGAGAAATCATACAGGAAGAGCGCCGGACCCGCGCCCAGTCGCACCTGGGACTCTTCCGGATGCGAAAAAATATCTCCCGTGACCCCCGCTTCAAGAGCAATGCCGATTTCCGGCTTGACCACATCGCTGGCGGTGTGAGCGCCACGCACCCCGAGTTCCTCCTGGGTGGTGATTACATAGGAAACCTGGTTGGGATGAGGCGCAGAAGCCAGACGCCGCATGGTCTCGACAATCACAGCACAGCCTACTCGATCGTCCCAGGCCTTTCCGAGATAATTGTCCGTGCCATTCAGCACTGTAAACGGAGCATCCGGAACTACGGGGTCGCCCGCTTCAACTCCCATGTTGCGAACTTCATCCGCAGTTTTTGCTCCCACGTCCAGGAAGATCATGTCCCTGGGGAAGACGCGTGTGCGCTCCTCCTGGGACATCACGTGGATGTCGCGAATACCGGTGATGGCCTGCACTGGCCCCTTTGATCCGATGATGATCCAGCGCTGATCTACAAGCGCCTGGTCGAGCCATCCCCCTAACATCTGCATGGTGAGCAGCCCGTTAGGAGCGATCCTCCGAACCATGCCACCCAACTCATCCATGTGGGCGTCCACCATCACACGCGGTCCTTGTGTACCCTGGGTGGCAATGATGGAGCCTAAGCCGTCGAAGCGTATGGCGGCTGTATAGGGCTTCATGGCATCGACCATTACCTTGCGAATGGGTTCTTCAAAACCCGAGGGGCCGGCAGCATCGGCGACCTTACCTAGAAGCTCCACGATCGGATCCCCGGCGCGCGCTGATTCATGCGGCGTAGCGCTGCGGCCTTGGGCAAAAACAAGAGAAGAAGCCGCAGACGACAGCAATAACAAGGCAAACAAACGCAATGACGGATGCTTTTGTTTCATATTCTCAGCAGCATACACCAGTTTAGGAATCGGGTGATCTGGTGATCGGGTCATCGGGTGATCGAAATAAAATCTCGTACCACTGCGGCCAGCTCTTCGCTTTTATCTTCTTGAAGAAAGTGGCCTGCTCCGCGAATGGTGGTATGGGGCTGTCCTTGGCAGCCCGGCACTTCCCGTTGGAAGCGCAGATCGCCACCTTGCGTAATCGGATCATTGTCACTAAATGCAGTCAGGAACGGCTTGTGCCAGACACGCAGCTTTTCCCATGCAACGCGGTTCGCGGGCACGGCAGGATCATCTGGCGCAATGGGCACCAGATTGGGAAAGGCCCGCGCACCAGCCTTGTATTGCTCCGATGGAAAGGGCGCATCATAGGCGGCGCATACCTCGGGAGCGAGCTTGGAAACACAACCTGAAGCAACAATTCTGCCTATAACGAAATCAGGAGACGAGGCGGCAAACTTCTTCCAGGCATGAAATGCCTCCGACGCCCTGCCTTCACCGGCTGGAAGCCCGCCATTGGCTATCACTACGCGCCCAAAGCGATCACCATGTTCAGCAACCAGCCGCAATCCAATCAGTGAACCCCAGTCCTGGCCAACCAGGGTTATCTGCTGCAGGTCCAGCAACTTGAGCCAGCTCGCCATCCAATGCACGTGACGTTCAAAGCTATAGTCGGATTGATTGACCGGCTTGTCACTGCGGCCAAAGCCCACCAGATCGGGCGCCAGCACGCGGTGCCCGGCGTCCACCAGTATCGGGACCATCTTGCGGTAGAGATAACACCAGGAAGGCTCGCCGTGCATGAGCAGCACCGGCGCAGAATGCTTTGGCCCTTCATCTATGTAGTGAATGCGAAGGCCGTCAACCGCAACGTAATTTGGCCGATAGGCATAACCGGGAAGATCGGCAAAGCGCTCATCCGGAGTGCGCAGAATCTCCATGCCAGTCATTCGAAGTTACTGTGTTTGTTTTCTGGCTGGAGTTGCCGGAAGAGGAGGATTCTCGGGAGCCATTCTTTTCTCCATCTGCTTCGTAAACATCGAACTTGCCCTGGCTGGAAACAAACGCTGGGTGATATCGATCTGCACAGCATCTGCGCCGATGAGCACGCGTGGTTTGTTCCGCAACACCCCGTTCATGATCACGCTCGCTGCCTTTTCTGGTGAAGTGCGCACGATCTTGGCGAAGCGCTCCCTCATCTGCACGCTCATTGCGGGATCGGCTCCAGCGCCGGTGCGGGCATTTTCGGCAATGCGCGTGCGTATGCCACCAGGATAAACACAAGTGACCCGAACATTTGTATCGCGCAACTCCTGGCGCAGTACTTCAGTAAAACCGCGAACCGCAAACTTGGCAGCGCAATATGCCGACTGGCCGGGCGGACCGATGATTCCAAAAACACTTGAGATGTTTACAATATGCGCCTCCGCCGCTTTCTGGAGCAATGGCAGGAAAAAACGGCATCCATAAACAACGCCCCAAAAGTTGATGCCCATCAGCCATTCCATATCCGCCAGTGAAATCTCGGTAAAGGTCCCTTGCAGGGCCACGCCGGCATTGTTCACCACCAACGAGGCGCCTCCGAAATCGCGCTCCACATCATGAGCGAATGCCTCAACCGCAGGGGCCTTGGAGACATCGACAATGTAAGTCTTAGCTTGGGCTGCACCCAGCAGTTCGCGTGTCTCTTCCAGCCCTGCGCTGTTGACGTCCGCGAGCGCGAGACGTGCGCCCCGCGATGCCAAGTCCTGTGCCAGAGCGCGGCCAATGCCCGAGCCTGCTCCCGTGATTACAGCAACAGTGTTACGTACTTCACGCATCAGTAAACCTCCGCCCTAGCGCTGCCCGCCAATAATGCAGTAGTTGGAAGAACGAATCGCCTATCGTCTCATTCCCCGATACTTCCAACCTAAATCGTGATCGAAGTCTAGCATAAAGGTGATTGAATGAATATTCATTCAAGAGGTGATTTGACAGGGTTCGGACGGAGTGGAAAGCCTTGCGGGAAAGTTCAGGGTCAGAGTGTCGGCTGCATCATCCGTTTCTGGAGAACTGGTTCTATCATCAAGGTGGTCCGAGACTGAACTCCGCCAACCAGTTACTCATTGTTCTTTTTGTAGAAGGTACCAGTCTTGGGCTGGATCAATTGACGAGTCTGCGAAGGCCAATTTATCGCGGTCAATTCAAACCTAAGTTAAACGGGCATCCGTCCCAACCGTGCTATGATCTCAGAGAGAATCCGTATGCCGGACAAGAGCGAAATTGCCAGAATGCTCGCTGACGCACACCGAAAAGTCGAGCCAGCTATCAGCCGCATCATTCGACTGCTTGCCGATCGCGAACAAGATGCGGGTGAGCCTGTAAAGCTTCTCGAGATCAATCCTGACACGTCGCCTTCCGGTATTTTTCCAATCGCATTCAGTGCTGATCCGCCATGCGTCCCTTTCCCGTCGGTAGTGATTGAGGTAACAGAAAGCGAGTTTGAAAAGATTCGCGCTGGGAGTTTGCCCCTTCCTGATGGCTGGCGCCTTGGTGATACCTTGTACCCAAATGTGGCTTGATCTATGGCGACGTGGAGCGAGGCGTTCGCGGCACAAGCTGCTTCAGACCTTGACGCATATTATTTCCTGACGGCCAGCACACTGCCAACGAGTCACCGTTTGCACTATCTTCAAATGTGGCTGGAGAAGCTCTGCAAGGCGTATTTGTGGATGCCTGAAGCACGCGCTGATGAGCTGCGAACCAAACACAACGTCATCGCCAAAGTACTACCACGTCTCATTTCCGAACACTGGCGCCGGGTCGGGTCGGGGAAGAAGCACGATATGACCTCGATTCGCCAATTATGCCGAGAAATAGATCTCCTTCATCCACAGGTTGATGACGACGGTCGAAGACCAGATAACGTCGAGTACCCATGGGCTGGCAGTTCGGGTGCAACGGAAGTCCCGGCACAGTGGAAGTTTTCTCTTGTCAGCAAGCTGTATTCAAACCCTGGGCGACTCCTCCTTAAAGCTGCTGTCAGTCTCACACGCAATCCGACAGAGTTTATTGGATGAGGCAGCAGGTTGCTGGATCCAATCTCAAAGAAAAATAACCTTCCCCAAATACATTCTCCGTTCCATCTAATAAGTACCAATGCGACAAATAGAGCAGGGATGTAGCGAAATATCTTCACCATAGCCAAGCTCATGTCTGGGCTACAGGCAACCGGCTGTCAGTGGGTTTCGGCGAGGGTGTAATCGAACTTGTACGAATGTTTTCCATCAGTGACGATAATGTCCATCTTGCCGGCAAGGCCCACCAGTTGATCTGTGCCGGAGTCCGGCACAACAGTGATAGAAAGGTGCGGCGTTCCGCGGTTCATCGTGCCGCTATGCTGGAGCACGAAAGTGCCACTGCGTCCATGCAGCGTTCCGCTGACCTTCTCAATCGCTACGTAAACAGCCGAACCTTTGACCGGCGTACCGGCAGTCAGCATCTGGCCCTTGCCGGTACCTTCGAGGTCGCCATGATATTGTTTGTCGATTGTCATCCTGCCGAGGGTTGCGTCTCCGGCTTTGTCATCCGAAGCCTGAGGCGTGAGCTTTACTTCGAAAGTTCCACTTGCATGGTTCATCATTATCGTTTCTTTCTGAACTGCGCTTGCGTCCGGAGAATGGGTCTGTGTACGTGCCCAAGAGCCAAAACCAGCGAACAGGCAGATGCCTGCAATAATAACCACACCAACACAAGATCGGTTCTTCATGCTTCCTCTCCGTTCTACACGCTCATTTTCTCTTTTGGATCAGTTCAAGAACCAGCTTCTGGAAAATCCAAAACCAAGATAGGTATTTTCCATCATCGTCCCACCGTCTAATCGCGGTCAAGCCGGTGGACGCGTTTGGTCATCTCCCCATCGGCAATCTTGTACAATTTCCGGTCATGCGAAATCTCATTGCTGCACTCACCCTTGCATTGTGCTTTTCTGTGTCCCGGGCATCCGCTGCAGATAACTCGTACCTCTACAAAGTAACGCTGGTGCAGGCGGCGCCGGGCAAGCTGCTAGAGTTGATCGATCTCTACAAAGCCAGGGCCACCGCTTATCAGACCGCTGGTGATGAGACGCCGCTTTGGATGCGCCACAGCCAGGGCGACCACTGGGACCTGATGATTCTCTTCCCCATGGGTAGCTACGCTGATTTTTACCAGCTCCAGCGATTGCAGAAACGCAGCCAGATTGAGTCGAACTTTCGCGATCGGATGAAAGAAGACATTGCCTGGCAGGAAGATCTTTTTGTTTATGGCCCGCCGCTTGCCGATTTACGCAAAGCCTTCGCTGAGGGCGCATTCTTTCACGTGGAAATGTTTGAGTCTCTACCCGGTAAATTCACCGACCTTTACAAAGAGCGGGAAATGGAAAACGCTTATTCCAAGGCGCTGAAGCAGCCACAGAACTTTATTTTTGTCCGCGACCAGGGTGCCGCCTGGGACATCTTTACCATTGGCGTCTACCGCGACCTCAAGCACTACGCAGAGGGCTCTGCTGCTTCACCTGCAGACCAGGACGCAGCGGCCAAAGCTGCGGGATTTGAAGCGCCCAGCCAGATCGGCCCTTACCTGCGCCGGTTCATCCGCACCCACCACGACACGCTGGCCGTGGGCGTGAAGTAGATCAAGAGTTACATCGGCTCTGACTTCGTTCTTGATTTGCGTGCCTTCGCAATCTGCCGGTCAGATTAATCTATCAACGTTGCTCAAGTGCAAAATCGGCTGTTCAGAAAGTTTTTACAGTGTCTTCTCCAAGAGCTGAAGCGTTAAACGATTGAACTGCACCGGGTCGGGGATTTCCGACCCTTCGGCCATCAGCGCCATGTCAAACAACAGCTCGGACGAATCGCCCAACATCTGATCTTCTTTATCTGCCTGGAAACGGCCAAATAAACGGGTGATGATTGGATGGTTGGCGTTGATCTCCATGATTCGCCGTTGTTTTGGTCCACCGCCTTTACCTTTCTGGAGCAGGCGCTCCAAGTTGGGGCTGTACTCATGTTCCTCGTTCACCAGACATGCGGGGAAACTCACCAGCCGGCTCGACAGGCGGACTTGCTTCACATGCTCGTCGAGCTTCTTCTGCATGGTCTCCAGGAAGTCCTTGTATTCTTCCTGCTTTTTCTTGAGATCTTCCTCAGCTTTGGCTTTCTCTTCATCCGTACCGAGCTTGACCACTCCTTTGCTAATGGACTTCAGGTGCTTGCCTTCGAAATCGTAAAGATGCTGCACCAGCAGTTCATCCACGGGCTCGCTCAGATAAAGCACCTCGTAGCCTTTCTCTTTGACGGCCTCGAGATGCGGAGAGTTTTCAATCACCTTGCGGGAATCTCCGGTCAGATACAGGATCTCAGTCTGTTCCGGTTTCATGCGCTCCACGTAGCTCTTGAGGGTGGTCAATTCCTCAGCGTGATTCGAAGACTCAAACAGCAGCAAAGAAACTACCTTGTCCTTGTTCTCATGGTCCTGTCCTACGCCTTCCTTGATAGCGCGCCCGAACTGCTTCCAGAAGGTAAGATAGGTTGCAGCTTCCTTTTCGTGCATCTCGGTAAACACGTCCAGCAGCTTGCGGGTCAGCCACTTCTTAACTTGTCCGATGTGCCGGTCCTGCTGCAATCGCTGACGCGAAATGTTGAGAGGCAGGTCGCTGGAGTCCACCACTCCTTTGATAAAGCGCAAGTAATGGGGCAGCAGGTCTTCGCATTTTTCCATGACCATGACCCTCTTGGCGTATAACCTGAGGCCCGTTTCCGATGCGTGGTAGAAAAGATCGTGGGGGGCCTGCGAGGGAATAAAGAGCAAAGCCTCATATTCATGCACGCCCTCAGCTTTGAGCGGCAGCACCTTCAACGGTTTGTTCCAATCATGAGCGATGTGTTTGTAGAATTCCGTGTAATCTTCTTCGCTCACCTCCGACTGGCGGCGTGTCCAGATCGGCTTCATGGAGTTCAGGGCTTTTTCAACTATCTGGTTGTCAACAACCGTTTCGCCGGTATTGGTCTGCTCTACTTCCGACTTCGGCCCTTCATAAATAATTGGGTAGGCTATAAGGTCCGAATGCCGTTTGACGATGCTGGACAGCTTCCATCGGTCTGTATAGTCCTCGATGCCGGCATCAGAATCAGGCTTCTTGAGATGCAAGACAATATCGGTCCCGCAGCTCTGTTTTTCTGCGGCAGCCAGTGTGTAGGTGCCGTCCCCGGTAGATTCCCAACGCGTTGCCGTCTCCTCACCCGCGCGACGGGTGGTCAGCGTGACCTTATCGGACGCCATGAATGCGGAATAGAAACCCACCCCAAACTGGCCAATCAAGTCGGAAAACGCCTGCGATGAAGGAGTCTCTTGAATTCGTTTGCGCAACTCCTGCGTGCCTGACCTGGCAATCGTACCGATATTGGCGACCAACTCGTCCCGACTCATTCCTATACCGGTATCGCTAATGGTCAAAGTCCGGTCCGCCGGATCGGGCTTCAGCCGAATCTCAAACTTATGGTCTTTTGCAAGATCGGGATTCGTAAGAGCTTCAAATCGCAGCCGGTCCAACGCATCGGAAGCGTTGGAGATCAACTCCCGCAAGAAGATCTCTCTCTGGGTGTATAGAGAGTGGATCATCAGATGAAGAAGCTGTTTGGTTTCCGCCTGAAATTGATAAGACTCGACAGCAGCAGTGCTCATAGTTTTTCCTTACCCATAAACGAAGATTTCAAAAATGAAATTCTATGAAGAAAGGCCAGAATAAATCAACTGGCCGTTTGGACAGCATGAAGTTTCTTAACGATATGCAGCCGATCCATTCCTTTAAATTGGGCTGGCTGCAATGGCAGATACGAAAGAGTCAACCGGCATCCAACTCAGGGACTCGACAGGCTTCTCTCCTAATTTCACCAAGCCCCGGGTCGTATGTCAGGGACGCTATTGCCGCGCGAAATCAATGTATCCACGCTGCGGATCGGTACTGATCAATCTTACACGCAGCTTGTCGCCTACATCGACGCCTTGCTGGCCTCTTGCCAGCAGACCTTCAATATGCGGCTTCAAGACGCGGACAAACGTTCCTTTGGGCGTCACCCCGGTCACGATGGCATCGAAAATCTCACCGATTCGATTGCTCATGGCTACTGCGGCAATGCGCTTGGACATCTGTCTTTCAACTTTGCGTGCTGCATCTTCTTTCAGTGTGCAGTTTTGCGCGATGGCGGCGAGTTCGTTCTCCGAATAAGGGCCGGCTTGCTTAGCCAGCATGGCTTTGATAAGCCGCTGGGTGACCATATCGGCAAAGCGCCGGTTCGGCGCTGTCGAATGCGTGTAGTCTTGCACGGCCAGACCAAAGTGGCCGGGCGCAGGGTCGCCTGGGCGTTCAAGAACATATTCACCGGGGCCCATCAATTTGATCACTGCCAGTGAAAGATCGGCGAAGTGGTCTGGATCGGCGGCCTTCCTCTTCATCAGAAACTCATTGAGCGCCTTGGAGTCCGGTTGCGCCGGGAGTTTTTCGCCCTTTTCCGCAGCCAGTTCGACGATCCGGCTCCACCGCTCGGGAGTCTTCACGATCCGGCGAATGGAAGGAACTTTGTCCAACATGCGCGCGACCACTTCATTGGCGGCGATCATGAAATCCTCAATCAATTCGGTAGCGCGGTTCTTCTCCTGCCGGGCAATATCGACAACCTGGTCCTTGACCATTACCGGATGGGTCTCGGTACTCTCGATGGTCAGCGCACCATGCCCAAAGCGTTCGGTTTTAAGGGCTTGTGCAACCTCATCCTGGAGCTTGAGCTGGGCTTGGAGTTCGGAGGAAGCCGCAACTTTCTCCGGCGCAGCATCCCTGCCTTCAAGCCAGGCGCCCACAGCGTTGTAAGTAAGCTGGGCCTTGTTGCGGACCACGGCGCGATATACGTCGCTGGACTGAATATGCCCATCATTGCTGACCACAAACTCAATCACCACGCACAGCTTGTCTGCATCCTCAAGCAGCGAAGAAGCCCCGGTGGAAAGTTCTTCCGGCAACATGTGAAAATTGCGAACACCTGTATAGACCGTGGTGGTCTGCTTCGCGGCGTGGCGGTCGATGGGAGTGTCCCGGAAAACGAAGACGTCGACATCGGCAATTCCCACCAGGATCTTGGTATCTCCATTCGCCAGCCGCTCCGCAACTTCGATCTGGTCGAGGTCTTTTGAAGTGTCATTGTCGATGGAGGACCACAGCAGATTGCGGAGGTCGCGGACATCGCCGCCTGGCGCAACCTGCGGCGGACGGGCCTTCAGTTCTGCAAGTTGTTGCCGGGCTTGTGGCGGGTACTCCGGCTCAAAGCCGTTTTCCAGCATGGTTTGTCTGGCTGCTTCTTGAAGATCAATGCGGTTCGAATGGGTTGGATTCATGAATGTGTGGAAAAAGAAAGACTAACATACCCGGGGTGGCCTGGAGATTCAGATGTGTAACTCGTACAAATCCGCGCGAATCCGTGCAAATCTGCGGTAAGGTTTTGCTTGATGAAAATCATCAGCATTGGCGAAGTTCTTTGGGACGTGATCGGCGATATCGAGCATCTGGGCGGCGCTCCGCTCAACTTCGCAGCTCATGCAAAAAAACTGGGACATGAGGTCTTGTTCGTCAGTGCAGTAGGAATGGACGCACGAGGCGAGCGCATTCTGAATAGGATGGAAGAACTCGGATTGTCCACACACTACTTACATCGCAGCCACGATCACCCCACAGGATGGGTTACCGTGACGGTTGACGCATCAGGCCAGCCGGAATACGTAATCCATCGACCGGCCACTTACGATTTTCCGGAGCTGAGCCAGAACGACATAGAGGTTCTTCTGTCTCCTGCGCCTGACTGGATCTACTGTGGCACCTTGCAGCAGATGAGCGTGGTTGCCCATCGACTAACGATGACTGTTCTGGAACATGTTCCAAAGGCGCGCCGCTTTTACGATGTGAATCTCCGGATCGGATGCTATACACCAGAGCTTGTTCATAAATTGATGTCCCACGCTACTATCGTTAAGGTCAATGAGGACGAAGCTTTCGAAATTGCAAAAATGTCTGGCGAGTCTTACATAGCGCTCGAAGATTTTTGCAGAACATGCGCAGAAAGATTCAGGCTGCAAGGAATCTGTGTCACGCGCGGGGACCAGGGATGCGCAATCCTGATGGGCAACTGTTATATTGAAGCTCCGGCTTACCCGGTACAGGTCAGCGATTCGGTTGGGGCGGGAGACGCATTTTCAGCGGCATTTATTCACGGGCTGGCCTCGGGATGGAAACCGGCTGAGGTTGCGGATTTTGCCAACCGGGTGGGGGCGGTGGTCGCAAGCCGTCCGGGAGCGGTCCCTGATTGGACCATGCAAGAAGCACTGTCTTTGAAATAAAGACAACTGACAAATTTATGACTGAGAACAACCTGGTCTTCCTCTTCGATGTGGACAACACTCTGCTCGACAACGACCGGATCACCGCCGACTTAAAGCGCCACCTGGAAAAAGAGGTAGGACATGAGCGGCAGCAGCATTACTGGGATCTCTTTGAGCAACTCCGCAACGAACTCGGCTACGCCGATTATCTGGGCGCGCTGCAGCGTTACCGCATTGAGTATCCGCGTGATCCAGGATTGCTGACTGTCTCTCACTTCATGGTGAACTATCCATTTGCTATCCGCCTGTATCCTGATTCCCTGGATGTGATCGAGCATGTAAAACAATGGGGCAAGGCAGTGGTCCTGTCCGATGGGGATGTAGTTTTTCAGCCACGTAAAATAGAGCGCTCCGCGATCTTTGAAGCAGTGGACTGCAACGTGCTCATCTATATTCACAAAGAAAGAGAGTTGGATGACGTTGAGGCCCGCTATCCGGCCAATCACTATGTTTTGATCGACGATAAGCTACGCATCCTGACCGAGGTGAAAAAGATCTGGGGCAATAAAGTTACTACTGTATTTCCCAAGCAGGGTCACTACGCCCATGATGTGCAGCTCGTAGCCAGCCTTCCACCAGCCGATATCAGCATCGAGCGCATCGGCGACCTGCTGCAATACGGGCTACAGGATTTTGTGAAGCCGGCTTGAGCATTTCACCGCTCGCAGCATAGCCGCAACCAAAGAAAACCAACTTCTTACCGCTGATTTGCGCGGATGAACGCTGATAAAGCAGCAAATGGCAAATAGCAATTGGCAGATAGAGATTGTAAGACTGGCTTTCTCAAATAACTCAAGCGCTAGACCTAGCCAAAAGATATCTGAAGTTTGAAGCCGTACCGCCAATCGGGTGATCGGTAGATCGGATGATCGGGTGATCAAAAACTAAAATCCGACAACCCGATTCTCATGGACACGTCATCAACACTCCAGATTGTTGGAGTGATTCTGTCAAGCACATAAGCTCTAGAAGCTAATATTGAGGCCAAGGTGACTTTCCAGGCTTTAAAACTTTCTTGTGATTGCCCGGCTCCGCAGCCGAGGACGGCTGCGCTCCACAGTCATTTCTTAGTCATTCCTTAACTCTAATTGCCAACTGCTATTTGCTAATTGCTTTATTTTGCCCGGTTTTCCGGCAGACGATAGATCGTTAATGGCATGGAAGAGCCATTTGTTGAATTCTTCTTGTCCAGGCTTTTCACGCTGCACGCATCCAGCCGCCTCTCACTCACAGGCCGGTTTCGAAGCACGGCGCCCAAGTCCTCCAGCATCAATTGAGACTCCTCAAAATAGGCGTGGCCGGTAATGCCGGCGTGTAGCAGAGACGCATCGATCGTCTCCATTCCATCCAGGACGATATATTCTTCTCCAGCCCGTCGCTTATTGGAATGAAACAAGAATTGGGAGAATTGCAGCGCCTTGTCGCGAGGAGAAACATAAAGAGTCTTTCTGCGAAAGGCGCCGCACTTGGGCGCCTGCTCAACAAATATCTGGGTATCGACGTCCGGCGCAATCATGACCAGTTCGCCCAATTTTTCATGAGGAAGCTGCAAGCGCAGCAGCGCTTGCAGCAAGATGCGGCCCCCTATGCTGTGGGCAACGATGTGCAGAAACTTTCCTTCCGGGACGGCCAGCGCAACCTGCTTTAGAAATCCAGTCAGGTGCTCAACTGACCACTCACTGGAGTCGTAGTCCGACCTGTAGGCCAGCAGTTGATGGCGAGAGGGCCAGCTATAGGAAACAACGGTCGCGTCGAACTTGGTCCGTTCGGCAATTCGCAATGCAATCTGGAGCGACTCATCGAACGAATAGTTAAACCCCGGGACAAACAGCAGCACATCCTTTCTTCCGTCCGATATCTGCTGAAAAAACTCTTCCTTCGCAAATAGTGTTGAAGACTCAGAGCAGCCACTCCTTCTTCCGGCCGGGTCCTCGCACTTTGATCCGTAGATCAAATGGTCAGCAACCAGGTTTCTTTGGCTGGAGAAGCTCGCTTTGTTCAGGTTAGCCGGAGTGCGGTCAGTCACAAATAATACGTTAGCGAAATACAGTTGCGGCGCTGGAGGCTCCGACAGTCTGGTCTTTACTGGACATTCGAGAGGCGCATGGCAGCCCTGCATGAGTGCGCTCAGGAAAAACAGACATGCTAGCAGTCCCTTGCGTGAATCGCGGTTTTCGATCTTGAATACCTCAGGCACAATTTTTCAATCCGAGCGTTACGCCCTATCGTTACTTAATTACAAAATTACTCAATTACAAATACCTTCCGCTGTCCATTCCCAGTAGCGCAAATCATGATGCTGGCCCTCGATCATAAGAGCAGCCTTATAACCGGGGCCCGGCCTGATGTCATAGAGACTCCAGCGTGAAACTTCCTTTGGATCTTCTGCCACCCGCAACAACGCGGGCGTTACTCCAGGAGCGAAGGCCACATCAAAACTGTCGAGAGGCAGGGAGAGGCCCTCGCCTTGGGCCTTGATGTATGCCTCCTTTCGCGTCCAGCAATAGAAAAATGCTTCGGTTTTCTGGTGCTCAGGAAGGGCCCGCAATGTTTCCACCTCGCTCATGGAGAAGAACCGCTCGGCAATCTCCTGAGTGCCAAAGTCCGGACGAACCTCCTCTACATCAATCCCCATGATCAGGCCGGCCGCTACACCCAACAAAGCAAATTCACCGGAATGCGAAAGATTGAATTTCAATCCCAGGGTGTTCAACTCCGGATGCAGATCCGGTTTTCCTTTTGGTCCCTCCACAAACCGGAGCTCCTGCGACTTTAAAGAAAGATACTTGCCAAGGACATCCCGCACCATGGCATGAGAAACAGCGAAACGTCGTCTGTCCCGGGAAAAATGGAAGCGATCAGCCCGAGCAATTTCGTCCGGCGGAAGCAACTGACGGCAACGCGCAATCACTCCATCATCTTGTGCCAGATCGACGCGCCAAATATGGACCTCTGCAGCTCGCAGAGCGAGAGCTTCCGGCGGAGCAGTCCAGATCATGGGGGCATCAGCAATTGACATCGGTTCAAGCATTTTATAGGAAGCCCGAAGTTGGGAATCGGGAGATCGGGTGATCGGGAGATCGGCGAATCCACGGCTAGCCGCGACAGGTCGGAGTTATCAAGCCTACTGGCAACTCCACTGTGGAAGACAGAATCCCACCAAGAAGAAATCATGGGGTGATCCAAATGAAATTCAAGCATTTATGGGTCTTGGTGTTCTCGCTTCTGCTTTCCTTGGGGACAGCGGTGGGGCAGCAGGACAATGGCGGCATCAAGCAAGATACAAAGGATGCCGCTCATGCCACCGGAAGGGCAGTCAAGAAGACGGGCAGAAAGATCAAACATGGAACAAAGAAGATTGTGAACAAGTCGGCGCGGGCCACCCGCAAGGGCGCTGAGAAAATAGAGGACAAGACCGCGACACCGCCACCTCAGTAAACTGCGCCCACACAACCTGATCGCAAACCGCCTTGCCTGTAGTGCGCGCAAGGCGGTTTTTTGTTGAGCGGACGAATTGTCGCCTGAGACCACCTACTTCAAGCGGAACGAATCTAATCTATTAACTGAAATCAGCCTGCAACAATTCATATTTGTAAACGCCGCCACCCGTCAAATTTTGAATGAGGTATTTGTGTATGAAGAAGAGGATGAAAAACTTCGTTTGGGTGCTTGCTCTTGCCCTCGCCGGAACGCTCAGCGTGGTGCGAGTATCCGCCCAGGATCAGGACCGCGACCGGCAGCAAGACCAAAACAGAGATCGTGACCGCCATTCAAACCAGGTCAATCAGAATAATCCGGCTTACCAGGAAGGAATGCGGCATGGGCAGGATGACCGTGCTCACAATCGGAACCGAAACTATCATCCCAGCACGGTACGAGATGATGACGATCGCAGGGCCTATCAGGCTGGATACAATCAGGCCTATGCCAACTACCAACGTGGAGACCGGGATGATAACGTGCGCCCCGGAGATCGTGATCGGGACGACAACGTACGCCGTGGCGACCGCGACCGGGACGACAACGTACGCCGTGGCGACCAGGACCGAGACGATAATGCTCGCCGTGGAGATCGCGACAGGGACAGAGGACAGGATAATCGAGCGTTTCAAGCGGGCTTTCAGGATGGCTTGAACGACGGTCAAAGCGATCGCCGCAGCGGCCACAGTTCACGCCCCACTCATGAAAGCAACTACAAGCATGCCGACCGGGGATACGATTCGAGCTATGGCGACAAAAATCAATACAAACAAGCGTATCGCCAAGCTTATGAACAAGGATACCAGCGAGGCTACAACGGACAACCGAGATAGCAAATCCCCATAGGAACAGGAAACAGGCCGCCGGAGAGGGCGGCCTACTCCTGTAGTTCTACATTTTCGCGGCGATACAAAACGGCGCATCCAGAGCTTGCCGTGAGTTGCAGATACGACTATTCAGTTGTCCATGGATTATCTCTTGCTCATAGTAATACTATTAAAGTTGTTTTGTCAAGAGGTGCATGGCCGGCGAATTTATGGACAATTGCAGAGTTGGTGTAGCCCGCCCAGGGCTGAGAGCCGTAACTTGGTTTGTATTCAACGTAGACGGCCCGAGAGATCTTCGTGCAAATGCCTCGTTGCGTCATTCTGCAGGATACATCTCGGGGTGCTTCGACGCGCCCTCACTCCTACGTCGCTCGGGCTTGCTCAGCATGACAGAATTATTTTGCTTCTGACGATTTGAAAATCGTCAGTGGCTCAGGACAGGCTCTAAAGAGCCGTTCTTTCACCGATGCTCGGTGTACACCAACTCTGGAATCTTTGGAGAGATACGTGAGCAAGAGATTTACTTCATCCCATTTCGCCGCAGGGCCTTACCGGCATTCACTCCGGTCAAATGGCCGCTTTCATACTCAAGCTGGCCGTTTACGAAGACATACTTCACACCCTCCGATAGCTGAGCAGGTTCGGTGTAGGTTGCTTTGTCGATGATGGCGCCGGGGTCAAAGATGGTGATGTCGGCGAAGAAGCCTTCTTTGAGCAGGCCTCGATTGGTCAAATGCTCGCGTTGCGCCGGGAGAGAGGTAATCTTACGGATGGCCTGCTCCAGAGGCAGCAGGTGAAGGTCACGGACGTAGTGACCAAGAAAACGGGGCATGCTGCCGAGGGTGCGTGGATGAGCATGTGGCTCGAAGAGTGGTCCGTCAAGCGGCATCTCATTGGCATCGAGGCCGATGCTGGTCCACGGCTGCTTCAATCCGTATTGCAGGTCTTCTTCGCTGGCGATGAAATAGAGAGCGCCGGTCTGGCCTTTGTCGGCGAGGATAAAGTCGAACAGGGCCTCCAGGGGGGCCTTCTTTTGTTCCGCTGCGATCTGGGCGATGGTCTTGCCGGTAAATTGTTTTAGATCTTTGTTCACTACTGAGGCCACCATGACTCCGGAGGCGCCGCCACTATCGAAATACAGGTTCTCCCAGTCAGGATGATCGGAGCCCATCTCGGTCTTGATCCGCGCGCGGACGGCGGGGTCGCGCAGCCGCTCCAACAGCTTGTTCAACCCGCCGTCGGCCGACCAGGGCGGCATGGCCGAAGCCAGCGCGGTGGCTCCTGCCACATACGGATACATATCAGCCGTAACATCCTGCCCGGCATCGCGCGCCGCCTGAATCATCCCGGCAACTTTGGACATCCCACCCCAGCGGGTCTTGCCGCTGACCTTCAAATGAAATATCTCCACCGGCAAATGAGCCTCGCGTCCGATGCGCAGGGCCTCCTGAATGGCAGCGGGTTCGCTTTGTCCTTCACTGCGCATGTGGCTGGCATAGATTCCTCCGTAGCGCGCCGCTATCTTGGCCAACTCGATAAGCTCTTCGGTCTTGGCATAGTGTCCCGGAGGATAGATGAGTGCTGTCGATAGTCCGAATGCGCCTTGCTCCATCGCCTGAACGACGAGCGCCTTCATCTTCTCCAGTTCTTCTGCAGTGGGCGCCCTATTTACATCGCCGAGGATGGCCTCGCGTACCTGGGCCGCACCCACATACGTCCCGAGATTTAACGGGGTGCCGTTGCTTTCCAGGCGGCGGAAGTATCCGTTGAGGTCGGTCCAGTCAACCTTCAGGTGATAGGGTTCAATCGAGGGCTGCAAGGCCTCCAGGGTCACGGCGTTCTGGGGAGCGATGGACCCGCCTTCTCCTGTTATCTCAGTTGTAATCCCCTGCGAGAGTTTGCTCAGAGCGCGATTGTCGATCAGCAACGACTCTTCCGACTGGCCCAGCATGTCGATGAAGCCAGGCGTGACAACCAAGCCGGAGGCATCGATGACGCGCTTGGCAGCAGCATTCTCCAGCCGGCCGATTGCAGCGATGCGGTCGCCCTGAATCGCTATGTCACCCGCATACCAGGGATTGCCGGAACCATCCATGATCTTGCCATTGCGGATGATCACATCGTAGGCGGGAGCTTGGGCGCTGGCCTGGAGAATACCGATGAGAACAAAGAGCAGCACTATGCCACAACGCAGGCGATTCATTTGGATAGACTCCTTTGAAACGGAATGACCAAAGATATCACTGGCCGTTGAAGGATTTAGCCAAAGATATCGAAAATGTGTGGTGGCCCGGCGCAAAATTCGCTCTGCACCTCACGGTATTGGCACGATCTGTGTGTCCACGCGAAACTTTTTGTAGTCGGAATATGTCGCTTCCCCTTCTTCCGGAAATGCCTTCGCCCCCGGCAGTAACTTAAACCGCCCTTTCAAGTACGCATATTTAGGCAGCCAGGCTTCATCGTTTATTTTTGTCCACTCAATGATGACAGAAGTTCCAGCCAGGTAGATCTGGTTCGGGTCACCAACGGATTTTTGCGTATTGCTGCCGGACACTATTTTCACCAGCACAGGATTAAACAGCTTTGCATCCCCAATCAACTTTGCTTCAACCTTATTGATCTCTTTGTCTTTCTCATCGATACATATCTTCATTTCGAAGTTTTGTGCGTCGCGTTCGTCATCGTTGGAAGCGTTGTACCCACGCTTGGGCACGGCCTTCATGCAATGATTCGCGCGACCGTCAACAACTTTCTCGTCTGTCCGGACCACATTGAAAAACTCTGGGAGCTGCTCCAGCGGGAGATGCAACTCCCGCTCGTAGTAAAACTCGGCGCGTTCAGGAAGTGAGGTGTTGGTGGTCTCCCAGTGCTGGTTGATCACCTCCTGTAGCTTCTCCCACTGCATCTTTTGCTGCTCTACCGGCACAGGGCGGCCATTGTATTCAATCAGCCGGCCGTCCTGGACTCCATGCAGAAACATAGTCTCGATGGTACTGGTTTCCCATCGAGACGATTTTCCGCGACCGTCAAAGCGTTTGAACCGGCCATGTTTGAGGTAGGTGTAGTTTTCTGCTCTCTGCCTCCTGGCGCGGAAGTTGGAAACAGCCTGCCGGACAAGCTCCGGGAGATCCACAGCGCCGGATGCGGATTGGCCGGCGTTCCAAACCGTTACGACAGGTGCGGGAGAGGCGCTGAAGAGAAGCAAAAGCAGAATGGCAGACAAACGAAAACAGATCATCAGTCGGATTCCTGGAATCTGGTGGCGTTATCCCCCAGAAAGTCTAAGCAAAAGATATTTGATTTACCGCCAAGGACGCAAAGGAAAGGAACAGCAAACTTTACCACTGATGACGCAGATTTGACTGATAAACGCTGCTCCAAAGTCATTGCAAAATCTGGGCACAAAATCGTCCAAAACATTCATTGAATATTCTCCGAAATTGCCACGCTGGAATATGGGTACCGGCCATAAACTTGCCAATCGGCAGGCAAGCCCTGGGGGATCGAATCTGATTTTTTCAGCAGCTCTCCAGGTGTTTAGCTCGCTAGTAAGAAGGAGAGTGTTATGGATAACAGAGTGTTGGCTCGTGGTGGTGCAAGAGAACTTTCACAGGACGAGATAGCAAAGGTGGCGGGGGAATTCATACGGTTTCCGCCATATGCACAAATGTAGGCCCCTATGGTGGTTGCACAGACACCGTTCATGGAGCTGATGACTTGCTGTCATGCCCACCGTGTTAGACGCAGTTTCAGAGCCGGTTTACCTGGTGCACCCGCCGCGGTCAAGCTGCGGTTTGCCGGCTATATGGACATTGCTCCGTGCAACTCAGTCTACCTGACGGAACAATCCTTCCGCCCGGTATCCGCGACACTCGCAATAAGCCATTTACCATCGGTGCGAACAAGATTGAACAAGTCGGTTCCGCAGTGGTCTACCTTGCCATCCACCAGGAACTCGAACGGGGCCCACACCACCGCCAGATCGTGATCGATCCGCACGAGCGGATCATGAATTCGCTCCTCAATGTGCGTCGTTCCAGGTTTTCCCACCCGGTCTGCAAAAGCTTCAAACGTCATCTGAGTCGGCTTGCCGTCCCGCATCAGCACCATCGTGCCGCCGGTCAGCAACGGTTTCCTAATCGCATCTGCGTCGCGTTTCGTCATGCCATCAAACAATGCCATTACAGGCGCCAGGACCGCCTGCTGTTCCGGTGTTGCGGCATGCAGCGAAGAAATCAGAAAACCGGTGGCTGTTACACCAGCAAGAAAGAAAAACCAGCGCAATGAACGAAAGATCTTCATGGCCTCGATTGTAAACTGATAAACCAAACCTTTGAAACACAGCGCGGCAGGGCCGCAACCAAAAACCTTACCGCGGATCTACGCGGATGTTCGCGGATTTTGTACGATTTACCACAACAGATTTTGTCGAAAATACTACGGCGTCAAACTAACGTAGACAGAGAGAGAATCGATGTCATCAAGCGGCAGCGAAGGAACTGCTCCGCTGCACTGAAGGTACAGAAGAACCGCTCGACCCGAACTGCCGGTTACCGGGCAAGCTTCTTGATGTATATCCAGCTTTCGGGTTTTTAAAGACTGACGATTTCCAAATTGTCAGTGCAAGTTCCTAAAGACGGCTGAAAATCTTCGCCGCTTGAGACAAATTTCACGAATAGTAATACAAAGGAACACGAAGTAGAAACAAACGACACGAAGGGATGGCAAACAGAGGAGAGCACTAAAAATCTTCGCAGCAGGGCAAGACTTTCACGAAAAGTAATACAGAGCATTCAGCCCAGAACGTGTGCTTTTGATTTTTGGATTACTTCTTGTGGTAGCGCACCTCGTATTCTTTGCCGTCAATCGCACTGGTTCTCAACAGATGAGGGTCACCACGCATCTTTCGTTTGTGACCGAGGGAGGCGACATGAGCACAAACCCATCTGGATACTGGGTGGCGTTCCAACCCGGCGGGGTGACATAAATATATTCACTCCCGGCCGCTGAGCCCTGAGCGAAAACAAAGACGGAACCCGCCAGAACAAAGCAAATCGTAAGACGCAGAAGTCGTGCGCTCATCTCACCTCCTCGTTTCATTGCGGAACTACGGACAACAGAATCTGCGAAGGATGTTTTGGGTCATGATAGATGGTTTGCTCAGCTATTTTCATTGCGGCGGTGGTTAGGTTGTTTTGCCCAGTGTTCAGGTTGCGCGAAAACAACGGCATAAAGCCCGACGTGATCTCCACCCGGATCCGGTGGCCCGCCATGAAAACATTCGCCACGTCCCAGAGATCAAGCGTGTACTCACGAATTGTGCCGGGAGTCAAAGGTGAAAATTCGTTTCGGGAGCGAGGGTAAGGCGACGGGCCTTGATAACTGGCACGGACAATCGTGTCGGTTAATCGCTGCGAGAAACCATCGGGATGCACATCGAGCAGCCGCGCGACCCAATCTGTATCTGGAGCCGAGGATGAGGCCCATAGCTTGACCATAATATGTCCGGAAACTTGCAACGGAGCATGCAGGGGTTCCGATGTGAAGACCAGCATGTCATTGCGGGACTCCGGTTTACGCTGATCCGCTGCGAGCGATCCATCGGGTTCCATCGCGAGAACAGGAGGGTCGTGGGGATCGTACGAATAGTGATCGGGGGGGTCGGCTGCGGGTGGATCCTTGCCAAGAACACCATCGCCTGTACGGGTATTTCCATGCCCCTTGCTATGAAAATAATATGGGACCATATTGGCCCGCTGCGGAGGCCACTCCTGCTCATCTTTCCATTGATTCTCACCCATGACAAAAATCTTCACCGGCGCCTGCTGTGTAACCTGGCTGCAATTCTTGTTCTCTAGATAGCAGTCATACCATTTCAGATATAACGCCTTGCGGTCGATCACGGCTTCCGGCCCGAAATCGATGTCGCCTAATTTCTGCTGATCATAATGACCATGCCACCATGGGCCAATGATGACACGTTGATTCCGGCGCGCTGACGGGGACGCGGCAGATGCAATCAAGGTGTTGTAGTTTTGCAGCGTGGCTGAAACATCGCGGAGATCGTACCAGCCGTCAACGTGCAGCACGGGTACGCGTACACGCGAAAGTCTGGCTTGGTACGATTGTTTTCGCCAGAACTCATCGAAAGTGTCATGCTGGATCCAGGCGCGAAACGTCTTGTCCAGCCGGCGGCCAAGGGCCTCGTCCATGTTGATTACAGGCAGATGAAGCGGGATCTCCGGGTCTGTGTGCATCGAGAGTTCCTGATTGACACGTCCATCAAGAAGGGCGCACCAGAACAATTCATTGATCTCGAACGCGCCATTCCACCACGCTGTGAGGAAAATATCCGGCGGAGTAGATTGCACCACCATCGCCCGCAAATGTGGGGGCTGCTCCTCTGCCGTCAGCCACTGGTCCCACGACAAATAGGATCCGCCGAAGGTGCCCACGTTGCCGTCTGACCAGGGTTGCCGCGCCAGCCACTCGATTGTGTCATAGCCGTCATGCCCCTCATTGACCAGTACTTGGAACTTGCCCTCAGAGTCGAACCTCCCGCGCACGTCCTGGTTAACATATACATATCCGTGCCCGGCAAAATATTCCGCCTGCTCGTATTCTGCCTTGGAGTATTTCCCGTACGGAGTGCGGACTAGAATCACGGGGAATTTGCCTGGTCTATCGGGCCGCTGTATGTCCGCCGCCAATCTTATTCCATCCCGCATCGGAATCATGACGTTGAACTCTCTTCGAACTTTCATCGGCGCAGCCGTTGACATCGTTGCATAAGGGGCGGGCTGCTGTGCATACGGCACTCCGCGGCCGAGGAGGTGCATGGCGCAGAATAGAAAGCTCAGGATGATAAGGCGCATCGGATATTGGTCCTTCGATCCCCAATCGCTCGCATCATTAAATAAAGACCCCGCATTCGCCATGAACAATAAAATGGATCTGCTTCCATTTCAAGAGGGTGAATTGTCGGCAAACCGGAAATTGAGCTATTTCCGTCGCAACTTCCGCGTAGTCCGTCAGTCGACGGGCAGCCACAGCCTTACGAGCAGATCTCTGGATTTTTACTTGACAATTATTAATAAGTGCTCTATAGTATCTTTATAAAATCTGCGCTCGTCGATTATCAATTCTTACTCCAGGCACGCTCCTGTATCCGAAGTCTTGTATCTCTTCTGGCATTCCAGTGCAGCCTTGCCCCCATGTTCAGGAAGAAAGCAGGTACAGAAGTTACAAGCGGTTACAGAAATCGCCAATGTTTATGCGGGTTGTAACCGTGTAACCGGTGTAACCGCTGTTTTTTATGGCTTGAGGTTTTCTGGACTGCGTTAAGAGATAGCTCGCAGTTTGGCTGGACCCTGAGTCCTCTACCCCCCGTTTGCCACGGGCTGTTTTTTTCGCATGGAGAAGAACACCGCCGGGGTCACAATCAATGACAGGACCATGGAGATCACGACTCCGCCAATCACGGCGACGGCCAATGGCTGGAGCATCTGGGACCCGGCGCCCAGGGCAAAAGCCAACGGCAACATGCCTGCTATTGTGGCCAGCGCGGTCATCACGATAGGCCGCAGACGCCTGCGTCCTGCCTGGATCATTGCATCTTCCGGCTCGAAGCCGGCAGCGGAAAATTTCTGGTTGGCATCCAGCAGCAGGATTCCATTTTTGGCCACAATGCCAATCACCATGATCGCGCCCATGATGGAAGCCAGATTGACGGTAATGCTGGTGATTCGCAGGGCCAGAAGGACTCCGGAAAGAGAGAGCAAAGCAGAGCTCAAGATGGCGATGGGCGCTGAGAAGCTGCGGAACTCAAACAGCAACACTGTAAACACCAGAATGACTGCCAGCACCAGCACCACCGACATGTCATGGAAGTCTTTCTGCTGTTGTGCATATAAACCGCCATACGTTACCCGGATGGAAGATGGCAGATGCAGATCGGCCACCACTTTCTGGACTTTGGCCATCCCGGTGCCCAAGCTCTCCCCTTCCAACCTGGCTGTGATCTCCACCAGGCGTTGCAGGTTCTCGCGGATGATCTCCGTCTGTCCAGGCAGCTCGTTCACCTGCGCCAAGGACCCGAGGGTTGCAGTCCTTCCGTTGGAGCTGATCAGCGGAGTGTTGCTCATGGCTTGGAGCGTAGAACGGTTCTGCTCGGGAAAACGCACACGGATCGTATAAGCGCGGTTGTTGGCGACCAAGGGCGTTCCCGCGGGCACTCCCTGCAACAGCGCGGTGGCATCGGTGGACACCTCTTCCGCAGTAAAACCGGCCCTGGACGCTACGGTAGGGTTGACCTTAAATTCCTGCGCCGGACCGCTCATGGTGTTTTCGATCCCATTCTTGATGTCGACAATCGGCCCCGGTATCGTCTGCTCCTCGCCCTTCTGTTTGACCTTGCGCTCTCCTATTTTGCCAATAGCATCGGCGACGCGCGGCGCCGTTTGGTTCAGCAAGTTTGCATCTTCCGAGAAGAGTTTAATCACTACTGGTTCGGGGGCGCCGGTAAGGTCGCCGATCATGTCCTGCAAGAGCTGCTTTAGATCGATGTCCACTCCTGGTTCCTGCGCTTTGACGGCGGAGCGCACATCGGCCATGATTTCATCAACCCCCCGGCTGCGTTTGGATTTTAGTTTGACCGAAATATCGCCGGTATTCGCTTCTGTGACCGCGGCCAGTCCAAGCTGGAGCCCAGTGCGGCGTGATGTACTCTCCACTTCAGGTACTTCGTGCAGGATCTGCTCAAGATGAGAAATGACCCGATTGGTTTCTGCCAGGGAACTTCCCGGCGGCATGAGATAGTCAACAATAAAACCGCCTTCATCCATCTCCGGCAGCAGATCGGAGCCGAGGGTATAAAAGCAGGCGCCTGAGACCAGAATGAGCGCTGCTCCTCCCAACAAGAGCCAGCGCGGATGCTCCAGCGCTCTGCGCAGCCAGCGCTCGTAGAAATCGATAATGCGGCGAAAAAAACCTTTCATCGAGGCTTCTTCCGCGGCCATGAGCTTGCGTATCTCCTGCTCCATGTCTGCTGATTCAGTGGTTTCAGGCGCTTCGTCTTTACCCTTATGGCGTAGCAGGTAGAGGCTGAGGGTTGGGGTCCATGACAAAGCCAAAACCAGTGAGGTCAGCAGGGCGGCGCACATGGTGACGGCCAGAGCGCGAAAGAACGCTCCGTTGACCCCATTCATGGAGATCAAGGGCAGGAAAACTACGATGGGCGTGAGTGTCGAACCCACCAAAGGAACAGTAATCTCCGAGAGTGCGCTTCGTATGGCCTCGAACCTGCCTTCACCGGAATCCCGATGAAGCACAATGTTTTCCACGACTACAATGGCGTCGTCAATGACCAACCCGACAGCGGCAGCCAGTCCACCCAGCGTCATGAGATTGAAACTCTGGCCCAGAAGCTTCAACACAATGAAGGTCACCATAACAGTGACCGGAATGACCAAGCCTGCAACAACCGATGTGCCCCAATCGCGCAGGAAGACGATCAATACAACTGCCGAGAGAAACAACCCAAGAAGAATGGCATCACGAACGCTCTTGATAGAGTCCTGCACTATGCCGGACTGATCATAGAAAGGCATTAGATGGATGCCGGGCGGGAGAGTGCTGCGGATGCGGTCAATCTCAGCATGCACCTCATCGGCAACTGTGACTGTATTGCTGTCCGGCTGTCGATTGATGTTCAAGAGGACCGCAGGCTTTCCCTCGGCCCGGACCATGGTATAGACCGGTTTCACCGACTGCTCTACTGTAGCTACATCGCCTACGCGCACGGGAATGCCCGCCGGGGTATTTTTGACCACTGTTTGTGCCAAGTCTTGTGAGCTTCGCGCCTGACCGCTTACCAGTCCTAGAACCAATTGATGGTTCTGGTCGAACAGTCCCGGCGAATCAATCAAGTTGGTCTGGCGGACGGCATTCAGAATGTCAGTTACGGTCACCGATGTTTCCAGCAACTTGGCTGGATCAGGAATAATGTGAAATTCGGGCTCTTGTCCTCCTTGAACAACCACGGTGGCCACGCCGATCATGCGGTTCAATCGAGGCGCAATCTGATAGGTGGCCATTTCCCAGAGCTGGGTCTGTGGGACCAGATCGGAAGTCAGGCTGTAACCCAGAATAGGAAAGGAGGCAAAGGTAAGCCGGTGGCTTTCAATTTTTGTCCCTGGCGGAAGTTCCGTCTGTATTTTGGATAATGCCGCATCCACAAGCTGGAGCGTCTGGAACATGTCCACTTGCCAGTTGAAAAAAAGGTCGATTTCCGCAGTGCCCCGGCTGGTGATGGAGCGCACAACTTCCAGCCCTTGGACGCTGTTCACCGCCTGTTCCACCGGACGTGTAATGGTGACCATCATCTGATCAATCGGCATTACACCGTTATCGATGCCAATGACAATGCGGGGGAAATCGGTGGAGGGGAACACGGCAACCGGAATGTTTAAAGCCAGATAGGCCCCAACCAGGGCGATCACGATGATCACAAAGATCACCGACTGGGAGTTCTGCGCGAACCATTGCCGGCGTTTAGGAGCGCCGATGACTCCCACGCCGTTTTTGATTTCTTGTTCGTCTGCCATGCTGGTTATACCGTTACGCGGAACAAAGCTGGAATTTGGTCCTCATTGCAAAATCACACACTTTAACAAGCCGATAGTTGGATCAATCTGAGCTGTTTGGTAGTTAGGTAAATCGGTAATCTCTAGAAGTCATCTCATAAATGGCACTCTTGAAACACCAGGGCTGAAGCCCTGCTTTTACCCGCATCTAACGCGGGCCTAAAGGCCCGCTCTTCCACCAAACCCAATCACCAAATCCAATTTTGAACCATTTATGAGATGGCTTTTAGTTGCCTGCTCCACCAGTTGCTCAACTGTGTGGAAGCTTCATGCGTCCTGTTCCCCTCGTCCTTCGAATCACCCGATCTCAGAACCACTCCCTCTTCGTTAATCGCTTCCCGCCTTGTCTTTGTCCTTCTCCCCTCCCTCTGGGGCAGGCTTCTCAGGCTTTTCAACCTTCACCTTAGTCTTGTCAGGTAATCCGTAAGCTCCCTCGGTTACGACCTGTTCCCCCGCTTTAAGTCCGGAGACGATCTGGACATCCTCGGACGTCTGTATTCCGGTTTTAACGTCACGGCTCTGGGCGGTCCCATCGGAAGCAATCACCATCACCTGGGCCTGACCTCCGCTGGCATTGAGCAGGGCAGAGGCAGGAACAACTAATGCGTCATGGACTGTCTGGGCAGTAATGGAAACTTGTGCTGTAGTTCCCGGACGCAGTAGCTGTTTTGCATTGGCAATTTGCACCCAGATTTCGACGGTAGTGCTGTTGGGATCGAGCGCAGGGCTTACCAGATTCACCGTTCCGGGCACTTTTTCCATGCCGGGGACCGTAATTTCCGCCTTATCGCCTTTGTGCAACAACATGGCGTCTGCCTGGGGAATATGGGCCTTGGCAATGACAGAAGAGATATCCATGACCGTCATGAACGGCGCCGAGGTGGAGGCCATTTCTCCGGGATACAAAGGACGATCGGTCACAACTCCACTAATAGGGCTGCGAATTTCGGAGTAGCTGAGTTGCGCCTGTGAACCCAGGTACTTGCCCTTGGCGGATTCCAACTGGCCGCTGGCGGACTTCAACGCCTGCTGTTTGCCAACGGCATTGAGAGAATCGAGGTGTTTCTTAGCAATGTCGTATTGGCTTTTTGCCTGAGTCAGGGCAACGCCGGCCGCGTCCATGTCTTTGCGTGGGAGCGCTCCCTGCTGATAGAGCATCTCCCGGCTGGAATAAAGCTTCTGCTCGGCCTCCAATGCTTTCTGCGTATTTTGGACGTCCAGTTCGGCTTTTTGAGAATCTTCCGGCAGCGTGGCGCGCACGTTGGTTTCATAGACGGCCTGGGCCTGCTGGTAAGCGCCCTTGTTGTCTATTTCTGCCGCCGCCAGATCACGGTTCTCCAAGACGGCCAATAGTTGTCCCTGGCGCACTTTCTGACCGCGGAGCACATAGAACTTGCGTACGGGAGCGTTGATCTTGGGAGCGATGGCGGCCTGGGCAATCGGGAACAGCACGGCCTCGGTATTGATGACGCGGGAAATATCTTCCTGCTTTGCGGCCTCCGCCTGCACCGACACCACTTGTGGCGCTTCTTTCTCTGCGCTGCCTTTACAGCCGGCCAGCAAAAGGGACAAGGCCAGGACCAGAACGGTCCCCAAAGCAACTCTCCACCTGGGATTGATTTCGATGAAGGTCATGAGCACTACATTGTACCTGTAAGCGTCTGCAGGTTGGCCAGAGCGGTACGATAGCGGACCACCCCATCGCTGTACACGTTTCTCGACTGGTTCAAGGTATTCTGAGCATCGACAACCTCCAGCACCGTTGATTCTCCTGCCTGGTAGCGAAGGGTGGTCAGCTTCAAGCTTTCCGCAGCCAATTCCGCCGAGCTCTTCAGCAGGTCCAATTCGGAGTGCGCGGCCTCTGCCTCAGCATATGAACTGCGGACTGCAGCCAGCAGCTTGCGCTCGGACAGCGAAAGCTCACGCTCCGCCTGTTTCCGTTTCAAGTCCGCCTGGATGACCTTGCTATGCGTGGCCCCCCAATTCCACACTGGAACATTCAATGTCGCGGTGGCCGCATAGCCAAGGTTGCGCACGCCGTCGGTATGCACTGCGAAATGAGTAGCATCAATGCCATAGAAATAGTCGAGCACCAGACTGGGTAAATAACCACCCCGCGCGGAAGAGACTTCCTGCCGTGCTGCCTGCACAGATGCGGTCGAGACCAGCAATTGTGGGTTTTTTGTCTGCGCAGCTTTGGCAAATTCTTCCAGACTTGGGAGTGGCGGGGCCAGGTCGAGATCATCGACGATCGTGAAGTTTTCATTGAAATTCGGGAAAAGCAGCACTGCAAGGTCCAAGCGGCTCTTGTCCATGGCAAGCTGGGCTTCGCGTAAATCCCTTTGCGTCGATTGATATTGAATCTGGGCCTTGATTACATCGGAGTGGGCGACCTCCCCGCCGCCCTCCAGTTGCTGGCTGATCTTGAAAAACCGATCGGCTTCGGCCGCCGCAGCCTGATTTGTGGCGTATTTACGCTGGGCAGCCAACAGACCGTAATAAGCCTGCACCACTGTGACAACGAGGCCGCGCGTCGCAATCTCGGCTTTGGCGCGGGCAACCGACTCCAGGGCCCGGCTCCGACGATAATCGGCGATCCCGCTGTAAGCGAACACTTGGTGCGCGTCCCCCTGACTTAGATATTCATGCACGGAATTGTTGGCGACAAACCGGCCTGAAGGAGTTCCATTACCCTCGGTGTATAGAAACTGATTGTTGTAAGTTACGCTGGGCAGCAACGCGGCCCGCGCCTGTACTTTGTCCTCATGCGCCACTGCCTGGTCGGTAAGAGCTGCCTGGAAATCAACACTGTTCTTTCGGGCCTGCGCCAGAGCATCCTGGAGGGTCAGCGTCTGTGGCGCCTGGGTGGGACCTGGGGCCGCTGGTTGCGCGTGACCTCCCCCTGGCCAAAAAATAGTTGTCAACAAGAGCAATAGTTGAGCGAGAATCTTTGAAGTCACTCGTGGCCTCCCCCTGAACGACAAACAGTATACGATCACCGGTTTGATGCAGGCGTTCTGGTTCAATCAGCCGGTCTGACCAAAGAAATTTATAAAGGATTGTGACGAAAACTGGAAGAACACCATCTATTCCCGTGCTTTGAAAGGGCAGTTTCATTTCCAAATAACGCATGAGTCGTCTTTCAAATCTGGCACGTCTCAACGTAACCGCATGGCTGGGCAGGCGTTCGCAGTTTTTTCTTGCAAGCGCCGCTGTTCTTGGATTTGTCTGTGTTGCTACCTTGCGCTATTTCGCTCCCGCAGGACTTCATGTCACATTCCTGTTCTTAATACCTATCTCATTTGCGACCTGGTTTCTCTCGCCCCTTGCCGGCTGGTTGTTTGTGCTGGCTGCGAGCGGAACCTTGCTGGTATTCGATTTGACCCACAAGGAAAACATCTGGCCAAGCTTTCTCTACTGGAACTCTCTGGCCAACTTGGGAGTATTTTCTCTGGTGGTGTTCATCTTCTATGAAGTTCGGGACCTTTATAGAAGAGAACAGGAACTCTCCCTTCATGATCCACTTACCGGATTACTTAACCACCGGGCGTTTGTGGAGATAGTGACCACTGAAAACCGGCGCTTACAACGACATCCGCACTCCCTCACACTCGCCTATATTGATCTCGACAACTTTAAGAACGTTAATGACGAACATGGACATGCCGCTGGCGATATTGTCCTGCAATCTGTAGCCAGGGTGATGACCAGCACCGTCCGTTCCACGGACTTTGTCGCGCGACTGGGTGGAGATGAATTTGCCGTATTACTGCCAGACACCAATTCTGAAGCGGCGAAATCCGTGATGGCCAAGCTCCAGGAAAAACTGCTCCAGCACCTGAAAGAGCAGCATTACAGCGTCACTTTCAGCATTGGCGCTGTCACGTTTGAAACTATGCGAGATAACCCCTCAGAGATGATCTACATGGCCGATCAAACCATGTATAAAGTGAAGCAGAAAGGCAAGAACGGAATTGAATATCGAGTGTGTGAATAGCGGCAAAGTGGTAACTGGCTGGGAGGTTATAAGGCTATGGAGCAGTAACGAGTTCGAAAATCGGAGGACAAATTGTCCCAAATGGGCTAGGTTAAAGAGATGGAAACAGTGAAGATTGAAGTCCCAACTGAGCTTCTTAAGGTTGGCAATCCAAACGTCACAGACTTTTCCGAGGAGGTACTGCGATTGCTCGCTCTCGGATTATTTCGGGAAGAGAAGGTTTCCTTGGCACGTGCAGCGGAGCTTTGCCACACCCCCTTGGCCGCTTTCATGGATTTTGTCGCCGCTCACAATGTTTCCCCGATTCGTTATGGACTGGGTGAATTGGAAGAAGATCGCCGGACCCTGGCCGAACTTGGTTTGTGATCGTCGTTTGCGATTCGTCGCCGCTGATATCTTTAGCGAAAATTGACTCTTTCCTTCTATTTCAGAAACTTTACGGCGGACTTATTATCTCCGGCGAGGTTTATGCGGAGGTCGTTGTCGCGGGAGCTGGTTTGACCGGAGCTGCTGACACCTCAAAAGCGGCGTGGATTGAAGTCCGGCAGATTAAGAACCCTGCCGACTTGACTTTAGCTCAATTCCGTTTCGGCTTAGAGGTTGGTGAACTCAGTACCATGATATTGGCCAGGGAGGTTGGTGCAGGTCTTGTTATTTTCGACGACCTTGGGGCGCGCAAGATCGCTCAAAAAGAAGGATTTAAGGTTCAGGGCTGTGTTGCTATTCTGGAAGCATGTTTTCGCAAAGGCTTTCTTGCTGATCTTCGGAACGCTTACAAACAAATGCTCCAAAAGGGCGTCTATTTGAATCAGCAGCTTCTCACTCCAGTCTTAAAAGTTTCAATCTTCCACCGGTCTAAACACTCAATGTCTGTACCTCTCCTCATCCACCCGCCTTTATGCACACTGCTGCGCATTCTTCCACTGTCTATCGTGTCAGCAAGTAAGTGGCAAAGCTGCCGAGCCAATGTGAGCCTACATAGTGCTCTCCAGTTATGGCGGCCAAGCCAGCTTGAGCATGTGCGGACGCACAGGAAAGCAAAAGAGGCGTACGCGGGTCCTGGGGTGACAATCCCGAAGCGATGCTTTTCAGCATCCATGCCCGGCTGAGATTGAGACCGTCCAGATGCGAGAATTTTGGGTCGCTGGGATCGGGTGACTTTACCGGTGTAAGCCAATCAGTGGTGTCATCCGCCGAGAGCTGCGGTAAAAAACGGCTGAGCCAACCGGAAAACTCTTGCGGATTGAGCACCCGCCTCATCGCATCGGCCTCCGCCAGTCCCGATGAAAGGAAATCCTCACCGGAGGGCTCATAAGCCAGAGGATAATTTTCGTCGTTGCCGTAAAAATCAAGGGCCCTCTGCACAAGCAGCTTTAAGAACTCCCGGTCACGAACGCGAGCATAGTCGATCATCAATCCCAACGCAAAGGCGGTCTGGCTGTGCTCTCCGGATCGCACCGGATAAGCAAGCCTAGACAGCCATGCACTCAATTGCTCTTTTACTGCCTGCTCCAGTGGCTTGAGATTGATGGAGAGTTCACGTGCCAGCAGATCATTACTTCCCCACTCGTGCAGTTCCAGGCTGAGTTGCAGCAGCCACGCCAAGCCGTAGGGACGCTCAAAACTCGTCCGCCCAGGAGCCTTCAAATACTGGGTCTCAGCAGTGATGTTGGCGCCTGTCAGGTTTTGCTGAAGCGCTTTCCTGGCCGATACGGCAAACTGCGCTCCAGGAAAGATGCGGGCCAGCCGCGCCAGCAGCCAATGGTTGTGTACGGCCGAATGCCAGTCATAACATCCGTAAAAGGCTGGGGTAAGCTTCCGGGGCGAAGCTACATCAGCATCGCTGCTAAGAAAGTGGCTGATCTTATTTGGATATTCCCGATGCACACAGGCCAGAGCCAGATCGGTGAAACGTCCGGCTAAGGCAACGTCTAAGCTGCTCATGGCTTTCCGTCAGGCAGAGATTCTAATCTAGCAAGGGGGTTTGCCCTTTGATATCCCCCTCTCGGATTGTGTAATTTGGTAATTGGGTAATTCTCTGGATCATTCAATTGACTAAGAGCCGGTCTACCAACTCAGCTACAAACTTCTCTGCCTGACTCACTTCAAAACCGGCGGTATAGCCATATTTATCCTGAAGGATCCGGTCGCGCAACACGCCTTCAAACATGCCCATGAGCGATGAACGAATGAGTTGAGCTGGATATTCCGGGGTCTTGTCCTTCTGGGCGCTTTGGATCAAAGAATCCATGGATCCCACAAATTCGATATAGCTTGCAGTCAGCATGATCATCTTGCCTTCGCGCCGGATCCGCCTGCCTTCCAGCAGCATAAGATCGCGCAACTCCGGATCTTCGGCGAACACCTGGAGCACGCTCCGCATAATGGCTTTGAGCCGCTCTCGGGGAGAGGTAATGACCTGAAGGTTGGCCATTTGCAGTCGCAGCCTTCCCCAACCATCTTCAAAAATCGCCTCTAAAAGACCTTCTTTGCTGCCGAAATGCTTTACCAACTGCGACTCGCTGGTACGAGCTTCACGGGCAATCGCTACAGTGGTGGTGTTCTCATACCCTGATTTTGAAAAAAGGTGCTTGGCGACAGCAACCATCCGATCACGGGACGAGCCCTCCAGGTTCACTTTGCGGTCAGTGGCCAACATAGGAGTTTCCTTTTTATTATGTTTTAACCAAGCGCCTGGAAGTAGTACTACTTTGATCTATCCTACTGCACTGCCCCCACGGTTGTAAATCCTGATTTTGGCGGAAATCGAATGGAGGCACGGCTTTCAGGTTGCGCTTTAATCGATACGCCGAATGGTCACGATATTTGTGCCATAGGCCGCTTGCACCAGTGGCTTCATCAACCAGTCAGTGACGATCGAATCAATTTGCACCAGTCCAATGCCCGGCGCCCAATACCATTTCTCGTGGGTGCAACAGCCTTCAATTTGATCGTTGATGAGGGCCCAGCCTTTGTAGGCGGGGGTATCCACTTGACCGTCATAAAAAACCGAAACCCAATGGATGCGGCCCGCGTCGGTGGAGCGATCCGCTATGCAATTGGTTGTATTCCGATCAAAACTCATGAAGGAATGGTAATGGGTGTCCATCCGGATGGATTGTCCTTGAACAAAGCTGGAGGGCACAATGACATAAGGAAGAGGCTGCCCTGCCAGCGGCCTCCAGTCAATGGTCACGGAGTGATGAACATGGTCCCAGGGAAAAAACCCTGAAGCACGGGCCATATCCGACAAACCACGCCATGAACCATCGGAATCATGCAGCAGAACTTCACGGTCTTCCGCACCTTCGGTCATCAATCCCCAATAAGTCCGCTGGTGGTTTTTGGTGATGTGCAAGAGGACCTTTTCTCCGGCCGTCTCACAGGCCGCATCGCTCGGAGCTGCTTCAATAGAAAAATGGGTAATGTCACCGAAAGAATTAACCATGTTCCATTGCTGTCCAATTCGCACCGGGAAAAGCTCGGCGGAGCTATATATGGCGCCAGTCAACGGGTTTGGTTTTGCAGCGACACTCTTGTGGCCCCGGCAAGAGCAAATCAACAATGTCGCTACCACTATGCCACCCCCAAAAAGCGTCTTCAAGAAATTGACCATCGTTTGTTTTTGTTTCACCAAGCGTGCGAACGAATGGAAATCTAATGAGCAGCTTTGCATCGCATGTCTGTCAGCCTGGCTTATCCCCTGAGAGACAAGCAAGTTTATACTGGTTCAAAGTTTCGGAGCACAACCCTTTCATTTGAAATTGTAATCGGTTTGCGCGCACAATCTGATACAGATCCAATCACGAATCGACAATCGAGTCGTAAGATTTTGATCGAGCATTGCCGGGAGATTCTAAGTGGAAAGCGCCCTGCTGATTCATCGCTTGCATTTTGCTTTCACCGTTACCTTCCACTACCTCTTTCCCCAACTCACCATGGGCCTGGCGCTGCTGATCGTGGCGCTCAAAACTATGGCACTACGCACCGGCGCTGATATCTATAACCAATCCGCACGCTTCTGGGCAAAAATCTTTGGGATCAATTTCATCATGGGCGTGGTCACCGGAATTCCTATGGAATTTCAGTTCGGCACCAATTGGTCTCACTTTTCCCGGCTTACCGGTGGAGTAATCGGCCAACCGCTGGTAATGGAAGGAGTCTTTTCATTCTTTCTGGAATCGGCCTTTCTGGGACTATTTCTTTATGGCGAAAAGCGACTCAGCCCCAAAGGCCATTGGTGGGCAGCCTTCCTGGTCTTTCTGGGATCGTGGCTTTCCGGCTTCTTTATTATCGTGACCGATGCCTGGATGCAGCATCCTGTGGCTTATCAGCGCTTCGCGGACGGCTCTTATCAGGTCAGCAGCTTCTGGGGCCTGTTGTTGAATCCATGGGCGCTCTTGCAATATGCGCACAACATGAGCGGGGCGGTGATTACCGCGGCGTTCGTAATGTCGGCCGTCGGAGCCTATTACCTTCTGGAAGGTAAGTTCACCGAGCATGGCCGTGTGTTCCTGCGCGTAGGAGTAATTGCGGGCATCATCTTCTCCATCCTGCAGATCTTCCCCACTGGCGATCTGCATGGACGCTTCATGGCCAAGCACCAACCCGCAACAACAGCGGCCATGGAGGGATTATTCAAAACTGAAAAAGGCGCACCCATTGTGCTGATCGGCCAGCCGGACGAGGAGCACCAGCGAATCGATAACCCGCTGGTTGTCAACCGGGTCCTGAGCTTCCTGATTTATGGCACCTCCACTGCCGAGGTACAGGGACTGAACGAATTTCCCAAGCAGGACTGGCCCACTAACATTCCTCTACTCTATTACAGCTATCACATCATGGCGGGGCTGGGAACTCTGTTTGTTCTGGTGATGGTGATTGCAGTCCTTCTCCTGTGGAGGAAGAGACTCTATAACGCCCGCTGGATGCTTTGGGTGCTACTGCTGTGCCTCCCGTTCCCGTACATTGCCAACACTGCTGGGTGGTTGACTGCGGAAATTGGCCGCCAGCCCTGGCTGATTTATGGGCTTATGCGCACTAGCGAGGGATACTCAAAATATGTTAGCGCAGGCAACGGCCTGTTCACGCTGCTGGGATTCATGGGGCTCTACGCGCTACTGGCAATTTTGTTTCTGTACCTTATTCATCGTGAAATTAACCACGGACCTATATCCTCTTCAGCCGACGTAAACACCGGGATACCGATCACCGCAGCGTAGGAGAGTGGCAATGCTATTCGTATGGTTCTGGCTGGTTGCGATCATGATCACAGCCTATGTGGTGCTTGACGGGTTTGATCTGGGAGCGGGCGTCATCCACTTGCTGGTGGCGCGCACAGATCAGGAGCGCCGGATGGTGATCCGCACCATTGGCCCAGTGTGGGATGGAAATGAGGTCTGGTTAATAGCTGGTGGCGGCACACTCTATTTTGCTTTTCCTCTGCTTTACGCCTCCGGGTTCAGCGGCTTTTACCTGCCGCTTATGATTGTGCTCTGGCTCCTGATTCTGCGGGGGATTGGAATAGAGCTACGCATGCACCTGAACTCGCCCGTATGGCGTGGCTTTTTTGATGGATGCTTTTCGCTCTCCAGCTTGCTGCTGATCGTCTTCTATGGAGCGGCGCTGGGAAATGTGATTCGAGGTGTCCCTCTGCAGAAAGATAGATACTTCTTTCTGCCACTCTGGACAGACTGGCGAACTGGCCCGCAACCCGGCGTCCTGGACTGGTACTCGGTGCTTGCCGGAGTGGTGGCGCTGGTTGCACTCACCATTCACGGGGCCAACTATGTTGCGCTCAAAACCGCAGGAGAGCTCAACGTCCGTGCTCGCCGCCTGGCAGCTACGCTGTGGCCGGTATTGTTGATCGTGACAGCACTCAGCTTGTGGGCTACGCTGGCCATTCGTCCGGAGTTGCTCAACAATTACAAAGAATATGCTGTTCTGTTTTTGATTCCAGCGGGAGTCGTGGCCAGCTTGATTGCATTGTTTCTATTCCGACGCACCCAATCTGATAAACGTGCTTTCCTGGCCTCGTCCGCTTACCTGATTTTCATGCTGGTGGGAGCTGCCACTGCTGTTTATCCGAATCTACTGATGTCCACCACCGACCCCGCTTTGAACATTACCGTTTCTAACGCTGCCACAGGACCACATTCACTTTCCATTGGATTGATCTGGTGGAGCTTAGGCATGATCCTAGCTATTGGTTATTTTGTGTTCGTCTACCGCATGTTCCGAGGCAAAGTTACGGCAGAAGCAGAGGGCGGTGGATACATCTGAAGCCCCGCAAAGAAATCTTACCGCGGATTTACGCGGATGGATGCGGATTACCGGCAAGGTGATGTTATGAGTTCTGCCAGGATCTACCGAGTTCTCACAAGTACGTTCGATCAGATTTGTAAAGCATTGCACTCGCGATCATCCGATCACCGATGCTTGACTGCCTTATACTATTTTCGTGCAAAGTGAAGCAATTCTAACCAGTAAACCTCCCGATGCTGATTTGCGCGTTCCCTACGGCCAGGATGCGAATCAATTTGTTGATCTGCGGATGCCGGCGGGTAAAGGCCCTCATCCTGTGGTGTTTTTCATTCATGGCGGCTATTGGCGGGCCAAATATGACCTCACCTACGCTGGGCACTTATGCTCAGCTTTGAGCAAAGCCGGAATTGCCACGTGGAATGTGGAATACCGGCGCGTTGGAAATCCCGGTGGGGGCTGGCCCGGCACTTTCGAAGATGTACGCACTGCCTACCATTTGCTGCACGGTCACAGCAAGGACAAGACCGGCAAATTTGACCTAAAGCGAGTGTGCGTTGCCGGACATTCGGCCGGTGGTCAGCTTGCTCTGTGTCTGGCCGCGTTTGAAAAAACTGTGACCCGGGTCTTATCACTGGCCGGCGTTGTTGATTTGCGACGCGCCTGGGAATTGCACTTAAGCAACAATGCTGCTTCTGAATTTCTAGGCGGCCCGCCCGACGAGGTGCCGGAGCATTACCGCGAAGCTTCACCCGCAGAGCGATCAATTCCGCATGCTATACAAAAGCTGATTCATGGAACGGCTGACGATGCCGTCCCCTATGAAATCGGCAAGAGCTACACCGAGGCCAAGAAAAAATCAGGCGAAAATGTTGAGCTGATCACCTTGGATAAAATTGGCCACTTCGAAATTGTGGATCCTGGCTCGGCAGTATGGGGAAAAGTCCAGAGCATATTTTCTTTGCTAACACGCGCTTGACTGCAGAAGCGCTGAGTAAGCGAGCGTTACTTGGTCAAACCCAGCGATCGTGAATCGAACTCCAGGGACTCAGCGAAGTGTTGGGCCACAAACTCTACGTCGTGCCGTCCGGGATAGATGTGAAAAACATGCTGGACATGGCGAGTGCTGAGAAGTTTATCCATCTCATGCGCGCCTAGATCAAATCCAAAATCATCATGGTCGCCGCAGTCGATGTAGATCTTAAGTCCTTGCAAGCTCGTCTTTCGCGCATATACAAAAGGCGTGTTGGCTTTCCAGTAGGCCGCATCTACCGGCCTGCCGAATGCCGGCCCCATCATTGCAGTCAGCCCCATCTCCGCCGAGCCGCTTGGCAACTGCTCCAAAAGAGCGGGCATGTGCGCGCTCACTGAGACAAACATCTGTGGATACTTAAAAGCAAAACGCAGCGCTCCATAGCCTCCCATGGAGACGCCGGCGATGGCCCGCGCCGAGCGGGCGCTCAACAGTCGAAAATGTTTTTCCATCCCGGGAATAAAATCATGGACAAAGAAATCTTCATACTTCGCCAGGCCGCTTTTTGAATTGATGTAAAAGGTGGTGTCCCCCCGAGGAGCAATCACCACGAATTCGCCGATCTTCTTCGCTTCCTGGAGATCTTCAATAATGTTCCATGCACCGCTGCTGACCAGAAAGGTCTGGTCGCTACCAAGACCGTGCAGGAAATACAGTACCGGAAATTTTTTTGTGGGTTGAGCATCATAGCTGGGAGGCAGCAACGCACAGTATCCGACAGCAGCGGGCATATACCTGCTTTTCAGTGAGCTGCACTCCACCCGCCCTCCGGCGGCCAAGGCCACCGTGGAGCCGAAGATAAGAAGCAAAAAAAATGTCCGACGGCTAATCATGTCTGAGGGCCTCGACCGGATCCAGACGGGCGGCGCGGGCGGCCGGATAGAGTCCGGCGAGCAAGCTGACGATAATCGAAAAAACCAGTGCGGCCAGCACCAGCCACCAGGGGACATACCAGAAGTTTTCCGGCTTGATCTGCTGACGTTGCAAATAAATATTGGTGCCGATATTAATAACTTTGCCGATCGTCCAGCCCAGAGCAACGCCCAAGACACCGCCCAGCATCCCCATGGCGCCAGCTTCCACGAAGAATATCTTCTTCACGTCGCCATCACTGGCGCCAATAGCCTTCATGATTCCAATTTCGCGACGACGCTCCAAAATGGCCATAACCAGGGTATTTATTATGCCAAGCGAAGCCACTGCCAGCGCCAGGCTGCCAAAAATCCCCAGGAAAAGATCGAGGAAGGTAAAAAATCTGGCAATGCCCTTGGAAGCATCCACGATGGAGAAGGTGGAAAAGCCTTCTTTCTTGATGGCGTCTTCTACTCCAGCCACGTCTTTGCTTTTAGGCACCCGCACAATCAGAACAGAGTAGCTCTTGCCTTCGCCTGGGCGCACCAGATTGCGAAAATCACTGGGCAGGACCATGTTCAACGATTCCGCAAACTCGATGGGCATGAAGATGCGAGCATTGCCGCGCGTCCCACCATTGGGCTCGGTACTAACGATGCCCACGATCTTGAGTTTCTGCTCCTTTCCTACAACGCTGAAGTTCATCGTGTCTTCCGGTTGAGAGGTCTCGGCCTTTACGGCATTCGACTGTCGCTCCTTAAAACGCAAAGTGATTTCTTTACCGAGGAGCTGCTTTGCCTCGTCGTTGGTCAGCTTCTGATCCGCCTTTTTGGCGTCGAAAGGAAGGCCGAGCAGTTCGCGTCCAAAATCGGCGAGAATGACCGTCTCCGGGGCGTTGGGTGAGGAGAAAAAACTGCCTTGCAGTTCATCAAAGGCCTCGCTTTTGCGCGCCGAAGCGGGCAACGCAGCAAGCAAGGCAAGGTACGACTCCTGCGGCTTGCCGGGCGCAGCAAAGCGAAACTCCGCGGGCAAGCGAATGTCAGGATAGACCTCCACTACATTGGGCAGGTGCTGAAAGGTTTTACGGGCGTTGTCATCCAACGGCTTGAATGTAGCCGGCACCTGGCTGGTCTGGGGACGACCGACACCACGAAAACCCTGCGCCGAGCTGACAAAGATTGAATCAAATAGCCCCGACCTTCCAAGCTGGCGCGTAGCCAGCTTCTGGAGGCCCACACCCAGCGACAGCATGGCGACCAGCGACGCCACTCCAACGCCGATGCCCAGAGTAGTAAGAGAATTGCGGAGTACGGCTTCCCGCAAATTACGTCCGGCCAGTTCCAAAAGGTCGTAGGACTTCACTGTGAACCTCCGGGCGTGTTGGCCATTTCGTCCACGAGCTTGCCGTCACCCAAGAAGATCATGCGGTTGGCGTAGCGCTCGGCAAGGTGTCGTTCGTGGGTGACCATGATGACGGTCATTCCCAGATTTCGGTTCAACTCGCGGATGAGGTCCATGATTTCGGTGCCGGTCTTGCTGTCCAGATTTCCAGTAGGCTCATCCGCCAATAGCAGCTTAGGACGATTTACCAAAGCGCGTGCCAGCGCGGCCCGCTGCTGCTCTCCTCCCGACATCTCGCTTGGACGGTGCTCCAGACGGCCACTCAGCCCCACACGGCCCAGCGCCTCCTGCACGCGCGCCTTTCGCTCGCCCCGGTCCACCTCGGCAAAGCGCATCGGTAGCTCCACGTTCTCAGCCAGATTCATGGTGGCTACCAGGTTGAATGACTGAAAGACCATGCCAACCGTATGACGACGATAATGCGCCAGTTGCGCTGGACTGAGCTCAGCCAGATTTTGACCTTCCACCGTGATGGAGCCGGAGGTGGCACGGTCGAGCCCGGCAACCAGGTTGAGCAGAGTCGACTTGCCCGAACCCGAAGCCCCCAACAACGCCGCAAAATCACCCTTTTTGACAGAAACCGAGACACCGTCCACCGCGCGAATAGTCGAATGCCCCAGCCGGTAATGCCGGACGAGAGACTCGATCAGAACCGATTCGGTACCGTTGAATGTCAAATATTTCTCCGAAGATGCTGGTTCGATATTACTATGCGGGCTGACGTAATGAACTTCGTGGTTTTGCTCTTCGTACGGTGAGGCAGTTCTCGATGTTGGTCAATGACCTAACTTCTGCGGATCAATTCTCCAAAGATCCCCCTTGCCGTGATCTGAGACCCAAACCGAGCCGAAGCCAAAGCGAATGGCGTCGGCGCCTTTATAGTTGCCGTATTGGTCTATGACTTTGTTGGTTTTAGGATCGATCCGCATGACCGGTGTGCCGCTGGCTGCAACCCAGATCGTGCCTCCACCGTAAGCGATGTCGCCTCCCGCTCCGGGAATGTTGGCGGGAATACTTGCAATAACTTTATTGGTAGTAGGATCGATGCGCGAGACACTCCCATCCGATTGGCTCAATACCCAAACAGAGCCTTCGCCGATCGTGGTAAAGCGGGGCGAGGCGGGGACACTAATCTGGGCAATGATTTTGTGCCGCTTGGGGGCAACGCGGTAGACCTTGGCTTCGCCGGAACTGGTGACCCAGATCGAGCCGAATCCGGCATTTACAACCGCCGAATCCGTGCCGACCGTCATCATGTGGGACTTTCGGTCGTCGATTTCCAGGAGCGTATTGGAGTGTCCATCTTCGTTGCCGACATACCAGACAACGTCTTTTTTGATCGCAACAGCGCCCTCGCCATGGGGAGCTATGCGGGCCGAGTTTGTTTGGTCGACAGTGTTGTCTTGCGGACGAATACGTGTGAGCGTCTGGCTTTTGCAATTCAGCACCCAAACATGAGTTTTACCAACCCCGATACCATAACAGGGCTCCTCGCCGACTTTGATCCTGGCTTCAATAGAGTTGGTCTTAGGATTGATCCGCACAATCTCGTTATTCTTAGGAACTGAGACCCACACCGAACCAAAGCCAATCGCCAGCCAGTCCGGATCACCGCCGATGCGAATCTTGGCGGTAATGGGCAGCGTGGAGGCATCGAACTTGGGAAAATCTGATGTGGCGGACGGAGCAGCCGTCTTAGCGGCTTGGTAGGCCGAAAGCAAAGAACAAACAAATATTATGCAGAAGACGGCTTTCCGGAAGTGCTTTGTTTTTAAAGATATTGCCGGTCCCGATATACTTAGAATATCCATGGAGTATCCTCAGGGGTGGGGTGTTATCGAATTGGTAATTTTGTAATTTGATGATTTTATAATTTGACAACATCCTAGGATTTTCATACCTGGGAACAGAGATCGACCTCAAGAGCGGAAGGCCACGAGAGTTTACGTCATCGCGGATGACACGATGTATACCTTACTACGCTAGCAGCGTTCCCGGCAGAGCACAACATTTAGGGGCAAATTCTCCCATCAACGTGGATGATTCCTAGGAAAACCCAATCGTAAAGTATCCTCCGGCATTACTATCATTCTATTCTGGCGTATGTTTGGATGATGTATGAGTCCGGTAACTCATTTTCTTGCAGGATGGCTCCTGGCGAATACAGCCTCATTGAGCCGGCGTGAGCGTGCCGCAGTAGTGGTTGCCGGAGTCATTCCTGACGTGGACGGCCTGGGCGTTATCCCGGAGTTGCTCACGCGCCACTCAGCCCATCCTCTGATCTGGTTTTCGCGCTATCACCACAGCCTGCACACCCTGGCATTCGCCCTGGTCGTAACGCTGGCGAGCTTTCTCATCGCCAAACGACGATGGATGACCGCTCTGTTGGCCTTCTTGAGCTTTCATCTTCACCTGCTCGGTGACCTGATCGGAGCCAGAGGTCCGGACGGATATTCGTGGCCGATTCCTTATCTCCAACCCTTCTCCAATTCACTCCAGTTAAGCTGGCATGGCCAGTGGGCCCTTGACGCCTGGCCGAATGTTGTGATTACCGTGGCGCTCTTGTTCGTGACATTGTTTCTGGCCTGCAAGAGGGGGTTCTCACCGCTGGAGTTTGTGTCTGAAAAAGCCGATCACACTGTTGTTGCTGTTCTGAGGACCAGATTTCCCATGAAATCTTAATGTACCTTAAAGCGGTTTAAGGCCATCAATATTGGCCATCAGATTGTTTCGGGCTTTGCTTCTTAGCGACGCGTTCCTCAATTTGTTCGCGCAAGGATTTTCGGACTGGGGCTTCCGTTTCAATATGGCCATCATGGCCATCTTTTACCTGTTCAAGCTGCCGACGAAGCTCGTCAGCTCTCTCAATTTGTTTCTGTTGTTCTGTCAAAGGCTTTTCTGCCATTCACGACTCCTGGTTGAAGCACTGGCGAAAAGATTGAGTCTGGCTTCACGTTAGCATTGTTATGTATTCCTTTAGCATCTTCGCCCGTTCGGCATTGGCGGATACCAAGGGCAGGGCTGCGTGCATTCTCGGCACTAAGGAACTCTTGATCCTGTAATACTCATGCTTGCGGGTGTCTCGCACCTTCCTGTCTACCACTTCTCTCAGGCTATGTCCATTGATAACAGTAAGCACACCCAAATCACGGACCTCTACAATACCGTTCCTCACTATGATTTGATACCAGTTGTTGTCCGTGGGATTGCCAAAGCTTACATACCCTCCTTCAAGCACCGAATGCGGCTCAGGTACATGTCCACGAAAGCTGTATTGGACACCGGTGTTACCGTTGGGATCATAGTAGTGAGGGGTAATGAAGTCTGACACTTGCACGCCGTTGATGGAATATCCAAAGTTTCCATTTTCACAAGGATCGCATACTTCTACAAGATAGAGCACACGCTCGAATCCTGAGATGGGCGACGGGGCCTGAGGTGGAGGAGATCCTGCAACCGTGCGATTTCCAAATGGATCAGCTAGCATTTCGAGTGTTTCATGACTGGCGGTAAGAGGCCAATTGTCATCGACTTGAACCAGTGAAAATGGCTGCCCTTGCTTATCTATGTGGAACCCTGCCGCTCCAGGCTGTTTAATGTCATCTTTGAGGATGACCGGCCAGTAATCAAGCGGTACGGATTCCAGCTTATCGAACGGATCCACAGTAGCATTCACACCCCAAATTGGGCCAAAATCGCGGGTAGCTTGTTTTTGCAAGGCTGCCGCAACTGTCGATATTTGACCAAAACTGACGGCTGAACTGTCAGAAACCAAAGCAACATGTCTCGTAAGCGTGCTCATCAATGAGCCTCCATTTCTTCAATTGAAAACAATGTAAACTTGATAAACTGTTGCAAATAAAAGTCTTAGCGAAGCCTCACTCCTGTTTTAAGAAAGCCTTCATCTAGTTAAAGCGCGGAAATTGGCTGAAATGGGCCAAGAAGAAGTAAACACGACTTGTTCCTGCTGAGATTTCCCAGAATGGAACTTCCGTTCTGATTTTTGTCTACATTTGTCTATGTGTAGGCTAAAATTCGCAGTCAATAGAAAACAAAAGCTATGGACCATCCAAGTACAGGGGAAATCACCCGTCTTCTTGGGGAGATACGTGCTGGCAAAAAGGAGGCAGAGAGCCAGCTCCTGACCCGTGTCTATGATGAATTGCGACGCATTGCTGCCAGTTACCTACGCAAGGAGCGTCCGGGCCATACGCTTCAACCGACAGCCCTTGTTCATGAAGCTTATCTCCGTTTAGTGGCGCAGCCCGAGCAGAATTGGCAAAACCGCGCTCATTTCCTTGGTATCGCCGCTTACCTGATGCGCCAAATACTGGTGGACCATGCCCGTAAACGGCACGCGGCCAAGCGAGGTGGCAAAGAGCAGCCGTTGGCGTTAGATGGTGTTTCTCTTCCGGGAACCCAACGGCCTGTGGATCTAATTGCACTTGATCAGGCCTTGTCAAGATTGCAAACATTTGATGAGCGACAGAGCCGTATTGTTGAGCTTAGATTTTTTGGCGGAATGACAGAAGAGGAAATTGGCCAATCCCTGGGGCTTTCCGTCCGCACCATCAAACGGGACTGGAAGGTGGCCCAGGCCTGGCTTCATGCAGAGATGACAAAGTGATCTCTGAAAAGTGGGAGCAAGTCAAGGAATTCTTTGAAGTTGCTCTTGAACAGGATCCGCAAACTCGAAAACTTTTTCTTTCCCATCTTTTCCACGAAGACCCACTAGTTGCAGAGCAGGTTGCGAAACTGATCTCTTCTTACGAGCAAGCCGGAGATTTTCTGAATGAACCTTGTGCATTAGATCCTGACTTCTTTGAAGACCTGGAATTTGACCAGCACCGCTTTTCTTCCGGAGATGTGCTATGCAATCGATTTCGAATCGTGCGCCTGATTGGAAAAGGCGGCATGGGGGAAGTCTATGAGGCCTGGGATGAAGAGTTGGAAAGTCATATAGCCCTTAAAACCCTTCGGCTCGAAGTGTCTACTCATGATGTTTTTACGGCGCGGTTCCGCCGTGAAATTCAATTGGCGCGAAAAGTTACTCACCCTAATGTCTGCCGGATTTTTGATAGCTTTAAGCACCAACTTGGAGATGGAACCTCTATTTCGGTCTTAAGCATGGAATTGCTCCAAGGACAAACCCTGGCACAATATCTCCAGGCCAAGGGCCCACTGACGGCAGATGAAGGGGCAATGCTGGCGCTGCAGATCGTTGAGGGATTAAATGCGGTACATGCCGCAGGAATCATTCACCGAGATTTGAAGCCTTCGAATTTGATTCTCATTGCCCATGGGGCAAAGCAGGAAGTGAAAATCACTGATTTTGGAATCGCCAGCAGAATCTCCACCAGCAAATCTTATCCTTCTCTCACTCATGCCAGCAAGCTTTTAGGGACACCTGATTATATGGCTCCCGAGCAATTAGAACATGGGCGAGCAACCGTTCAATCCGACATTTATTCTTTGGGTTTAGTGCTGTATGAAATGTTCACAGGCATCCAACCTTTTGCCGGTAGCGCTATCTGGAAACGAATCCATCTTTCTCCTCTCTCACCCAAGAGATTAGTTCGCGACCTGCCAAGCCGGTGGGACAAAGTAATCCGTTGCTGTTTAGAGAGAGAGCCTAATTATCGTTTTCGCAGTACGTTAGAGATTGCAAAGGCTCTCTCGGCTGATAATCCGCTTCCAAAACTTCCCACCAAGCCATTCTCGACCCGTATTGAAACAGCAGCAAAGTCGACAATCGGCATAATTTCAGCCACTGTTTTATTGGCATTTGTATTTTTTGTTGTTTTACCACGATACGCCCTTCATGGACCAGGGGAGGCAAATGGTTCGTCAGTGTTGATCATTGACATCACAACTACAGATGACCATTTTTCTGGCATTACTGTCTCATTCAAGAGCCAACTCGCCCAATCCACACGTCTTGACGTGCAAGATGACGACAAGACCAAGCAGATACTTAAGCAAATGAAGCACAGAACAGACATTCCGATGGATGACAACATCGCACATGAAGTCGCGAGACGAAGCAGCGTTTCATTCCTCATTACTGGTTCTCTGTCCCAAAGACAAAAAGGATATTTGCTCACAATAAAACTGGAGCATATGGGAACTTCCTCGTCACCTTCTGCTAGCTGGACTGGATATTTTATTGCCGAGAATGATGTTTTTGAGGCTGTTCATGAAGCCGCAAGATGGATCAGAACCCAAGCAGGCGAATCACCCAATGATATTGCACGCCAAACTCCAGTTGAATATATTACTACTAACTCATGGTCTGCCCTCCGTTCTTATAATCAAGCAAATAAGAGCGCCGCAGTGGAAGATTACAGCGCAGCTATATTCTTCTTGCAGCGAGCTATCCAAGCAGACCACAGCTTCGCAATGGCCCATATGCGGTTAGCTGACATCCTTATCAGCATGAGGCACTATCGTGAAGGTTATACCGAGTGGGAGAACACCATCCAATCAATCAGGGAACGAGAACCCAAACAACAGCCACTAGCAGATCGAGAGAATCTGCGAATAAAAGGGCAATACTATGAAGATACAGGAAATTATAAAGCTGCCAAAGACACTTTCCAGGCATTCGTTGACAAATATCCCACAGATTATCTTGCTTGGTATCTTCTGGGAAGCACTCTCGATTTTATGGATCAGAAAAAAGAAGCCATCAGTGCATTTGAAAAGGCCGCCAAGCTGCGCCCTGACTCTTACGGCCCCCCTGAACATCTTGCTGTGCTCCATCTTCTGCTTGGCCAGTTCGATCTGGCACACGCCGAGATTGACAAGCTAAGAAATCTTGGTGGAACCGATTGGGCGACCTGGCTTGAGGGACATTCGGCCTTTTTACAAGGCAATTACGATCTGGGCGTCCAAATAATGCGCTCGCTTCGCTTCTCGCCAGCGATCGAGTGGCAGAGCAAGAGTTTTATATATGCGGCGACTTTCCTTGCCGAGCAAGGTAAAATCCGTGAAGCGATATCTTTTCTAGAAGAAGGTTCACTATTCGACCATTCGAAGGGAAATTTCCTGGGAGAATCAGACAACAAACTAGCACTTGCATATTTGTATTATCACCAAAAGCAGTTCGATAAAGTCTATCTATTGATTCTTCAAGCAATAGCGCTGGATGACAATCCTCTTCGTCTAGTAGAGGCTGGCACCTTGCTTTCACGATGTGGTTATGTCTCTCAGGCCAAACACTTTCTCACTCAACTCAAGTCTGTGCCGAATATACCGCGCATTCAGATGGGAATAGAGCGACTGCAAGGAGAAATCGATTTAGCAGAGAACCAGCATGATAGCGCCCTTCAACACTTTGACAGAGCCGCACAACTTGCATGGCCCCGAGAGAGCCAAGAATATCTTGCTCATGCCCTTGATCAATCAGGCAAGGCTTCTGCTGAAGCCAGCTATAAGACCCTTGTGAATGGCCACGCCCGTTTGTGGCTAAATGCAGATCTGCCCCTACCAGGAATCTGGGCAACCTCGTTGTCTCGATATTTACACTTGTCGCACATTGATACTACTTCATCTTACTGCTCCTTAGCAAAAGTCTATTTAGATCTCCAAAGAGAAAGTGATGCTCAGTTTGCACATGATATAGCATATATCCAAAATACTTTTAATCTATCTTGCCATTAAAGACCATGTTCTATCTTAAACTTCGAATTATGCTATTTATGAGAAGATTTTAATAGTCCATAGCCTGAACCATCTTTCTGAAATATTTGCTCATCAATTTTCTCTCATCACGGCCCATATGCTCTGCCTTTTGCGCTATTTCACAATAAGAGCAGAGATATTCATCACAACGACGATGATGACTCGCCAAAATACTTCGATTGAGAGGACAAGTATGGCATCCGTTGACTTCCAGATGTTTGCACTAACATTGCTATCGTTTACCCCGAGCCGTTTCAACCAACTTGCAGCGAATAATGACCCACCTAGATTGGGGCAATATTTGGGCTCTCAGACAGTAAACTTCAGCCCAGAGGCTATAGCACAAGCCCAAAATCAATTTCTGCCCCATTTGACGAGACCACTGACAGCGGATGAGAGCATAGCTCTTGGAAATGCACGGTCTGTACGTGATGCGATGTTTCAGTTCGGAAAATTACTAAGCGCTTCATTCCCATTTTACGATCCGACATCGGGAATTCATCCCAGCGATAACGAGGTTACTTCATTTGTTGCCGTCATGAGACAACACGATGAATCGCTGCCGTAATATATCTTTCTTACCGCATTAGCCGCTAACACCGCATGATGTAGATGCTACAGTTGGCTATATTGACAATTATTTTAGCCCATTTGTATATAACACTTAGAGGACACTAAATTATGAGAAAACGATCTATGTTAACTTTATGTATTGTGGCTTTCACTTTTACAGCCGGCCATGCCTATCAATCGATGCAGTTAGCGAATCCGGCAATAATGCCCGATAAATTTGCCTGGCAATTATTCATCTACATCAACCACCCAACGAAAGATTACTTCAGGCGCTGGGAAACGTGGGCCACACCTGATGATCTTTTTAACGATCCACAGCACACACCACAATGGAGGGGTCGCCGCAAACCTCCTGCTATCTTAACGGTGGTGACTCAATTGGATTTCATTCCAACCTCTACGATGGAAGCACCACCATCACAAACAACAGCACAACGACCAGAAGCAACTGCACCAGGACCGGGAGAATTGAATTGCTCTGAGTCCAGCGCACTGCAGGAAATTCATTTGAACAAAAGTCTATTTAACTCCATAGTCGATCAAGACCTCTGGTATCTTGAAGGCCAAGAAAATGCGTTTAGAAAAAGAGCTACAATTACTTTTCCTTCGGACTCAATTTCAGTTAAGACTATTTGGACACCAGTGTTGCGTTGCGCCGACACGCAGGGCTTCTGTAGGGAAAAAGAAGGTAAGTTTGATGTATTAGCTGGCCTCCAGATTGCCTCTAGGCGCCTTAAGAACTGGGTGTGGGCAACTTTTGAGCTTGAGACGAATGCCTGCCGATGTCATTTTATTGTTTGCAAGGACACTTTTGGAGCAAATCCCTCGCGGAGCCGCGACACTTCTCCTATTGCTCATACACCAGAGCTCAAGGCTCTTTTTGATGATGCAGGCATGGGGTCTGAATGGGAACACATTTGGAAGCACTATATCCTTGTAGGAACCCAGACCGCATTCATCGAGTCAACTCATGACCAGTCAATATTTGATCCAACGCCTACATCTCTTGGTAATTCAATATCCGAAGCACGGTTGAAGACAAAGTCGTCGTGTATCACATGCCATGCCCGGTCTTCCATTGGCGGAGACGACACGCGGCTTGCTTTGGTACAGCAAGACTGCACTGGTTTTCAAGGAACCCCTAAACGGTCATGGTTTTTTACTCATACAAATCAACTAAAGGCTTTGCCATTAGGTTTTGTATGGTCATTGATGAGGGCAAAAAGTAGAAATGATGGACAAGCAATTCCTCCTTCCGATTGCAAATGACCTGTTTCTGCTAGAAGCCATCTCAAAAATGCTATAACAGGCGGAAAAGCCGCGCAAAACCTAAGAAATTAGAAGTCGTGTGTAAAACTTTCATATTTTTGAGATGGCTACTAGTTTTAATCTTGAGGATCTCATAACGGACCTGATTACAAGTCATTTAACCAACACTTATCATCGGCTGGAGAACTTATATGGCAGCTAAATATGGGGTCCGGAAACTAATCGTCACGGTTCACAGTATTTTTGTGTCCAAGCTGAGCACTTTTCGGAAACCCATGACAACTTGACTACTCATCCGCTAAGCCCGAGCAATAATTTATTAGAAGTCATCTCATAAATGTCCTTGCGGTTACACCAGGGCTGAAGCCCAGAACTTAAATCGCACTTAACGCGGGCCTGAAAGGCCCGCTCTTCCACCAAAATCCAGCAAACCCATTTCTGAGACAGGTTCTAATTTATAAGTTATTTGCTTAGACATGTCCCTTTTTTAGGAGATTTGCTGCTATTACAGATAAGAAAGGAACATTCGATCCGTATTCGGATCTGAGAATATACATAAAAATGACATCCAGATACTTATCTAACAAACTTTTTCATTTCACTGTAGCAGGTCTTTTACTAATCTCGGTCATGCTCTCTGGTTGCGCAACTTTTGACGTCCACAGGAACTCGACCAAAATTCACGGCATTCCGTTTTATGTCAAAGATGCGGGATGCAAACATCAGTCGGTGTACATCGAACCCTATTATATTCTTACACTCACGACGACATCCGGCGATAAGATCTTAGAAACGCAATCAGGCACATTATCACAAAACGAATTTACATCAGTTCCTGTTGTCGAGCTGCGCACACTTCTTTCTGGTAAATCAACACTGTCAGACCAAGATGTCGCGAAGCTGCGACTTCTCTGGACGAACAATGTAAATGGCAAATTTTATGACCCCTATCGTGCTGAAGCCAGTATAGAACCAGGAAACAAGTTTCTTGCAGCAAACACTCTCACGCCTGAACTTTATGTGAATTATACGGACCAATATTCCTATAATGCGAACAGGCCGGCAATAGGTTCTGTTCAGGCCAGTATCAAACTGGGAGATGATGGAACTCTCTCTGAAGCATCTGCGCAAGCCGAAGACAAGACACTCTCAACAATTTTAGGCCTTTTTCCGATTAGCGATCTAATTAAAACGGCTGTTAGCGGACCTACGCCGACTGCAAATTTGAGTGGGGAGAAAATCACCATAGAGCTGAAAACAGAACGGAAAGGCATTAAGTTTACCAGGACTAGTTTCGACTTGACAATTAAACCGCCATGCAAAGCTCCTGAAAACTTCGGCGAAGTCACCGCACCTTACGCGCTGGTCATTGAAGATGTGAATTCGGAGAAGCTGCCGAAAGATGGCAACAATATATCTGTTGCCGGCACGATCAGCCTTCCCAAATCAGACAAGAACGCAAAACCGGAAAAGAGCAAATAGTACCGGTCCCAAAACATAAGTATTCATAAAACTGGAGTGCGTGAATATGTTTTATCATCTGACGAAGGCGAATGAATATTTTGAATATCAGTCCCTGCCAGTTGAGGAGCTGCTGCACGAATGTAGCAGAAACCCTCGTCCGGGGGCGTGGGCAGAATTTACTGAGCGATTCGATCAACCCATCGCCAGAATCATAAGCAGCCTCTGTAGAAAGATGGGCCAAGCATCTTTTGACGTTGTTGACGACCTGACTCAGGAGACCTACCTGAGACTTTGCGCGAACAACTACTCCCTGCTGGTCAATTTTCGTCCACAGCATGCTAACGCATTTTGGGGTTACATCAGGGATGCCGCCACCAGCGTGGTTTATGACTACCTCCGCTCTCGCCACGCCATCAAGCGAGACGCCGCCAGTACAGTCGATCTTGATCACGCCGTGCATTACGTCCAGGCGACTCGTGGCCGGGTGGAATCATTGGAAAATGAGATCCTGTTGAATGAAATCGACGATCTTCTGCTGCGGAGAGGGACAGGACTGACACAAGAAAAAGAACGGAAGATCTTCTGGCTTTACTATCGCGACGGCTTGACTGCCCAAGCAATCTCCTCGTTGCCAGACATGGGGTTGACCGTGAAGGGGGTTGAAAGCGCCCTTCTCCGGTTGACAAGGTTTGTTAAGAAGTCACTCGGCTTTCGGAGCGAGTGAACCTCCTTCGGTTCACAAGCTTACCCTCAAGGGCAGGCATCTGAGCCTCTTGTAACGAGGCCATAAATTCAGGTTGAACTCCTGTTACGGCATTTCAGTAGGAAACATCCTCGGGGTCCTTCGACTCGCTATGCGCTCGCTCAGAATGACAGGGTGTTTGCGGTATCGCCGACTTAAAAAATCTTTCATGCGATTACCCTGAGCAAGCTGACACAAAAGTTGCTTCCGTCCTGAACCATTTACAATGTCTTTGCATGTCCCTACGACAATTCCAGCGCAGTACCCTGCTTCTCCTGGCAGTTTTCGGGCTGACTTGTGTCCTGGCGGCGGAGCAGGTCAAGCAGCTTAAGCCGAGCGGGTATGTCAACGACTTTGCCGGGATGCTGGATGCCGGGTCGGTGCAGCGGATTACACAGATTTGCTCCCAGATTGATCAGAAGGCCAAGGCACAGATTGCGGTGGTGACCATCCATTCGCTGGAAGGGTCGGACATCGACAGCTATGCGGTCGATCTTTATAAGCAGTGGGGCATTGGGGAGAAATCCACGAATCGGGGCGCTCTGGTCCTGCTGGCGGTGGACGACCATCATTACCGGGTAGAGGTCGGCTATGGGCTGGAGCCGATCCTGCCGGATGGCAAGGTTGGAGGCTTTGGGAGGGAGATTGTCCCAATGCTGCGCCAGAACCAGTATGGGCCAGCCCTGGAGCTGCTCACCCATCGCATTGCCCAGACCATTGCGGACGATGCCAAGGTAACGCTGGATGTTCAAAATCCGCGTCCTCCACCAAGTGGCCGCCGTTCTTCCAATTTCGACAAGATAAGAATCATCTTTATTCTCTTATTTTTTCTTGGGCCTTTTCTCCTCCGACTTTTGTTCGGCGGCGGCGGTCGTCGAGGAGGAGGGTTTTGGTGGTTTGGAGGGTTCGGAGGAGGCGGATCAAGCGGAGGCTGGGGTGGTGGTGGAGGATTTGGAGGCGGAGGAGGGTTTGGAGGATTTGGGGGTGGGAGTTCAGGTGGCGGTGGGGCAAGCGGAGACTGGTAAGAATCGGGTGATCGGCAGCCAAAAGCCTTAACGCTGATGATGCTGATCAAAAAACTGATTCCCGCTGATAAACCAAAAAACAACACCTTTGAAACACGGAGGAACCCTTCGCTACGCTCGAGGGCAGGCTCCGGGAGCAGAGGAAACCGAATCTTGAAACACGATGGCGGCTAAGCGTAATGGAGAAGAGCGGGAGCACGGTCAAAACCTTAACGCTGATGACACTGATCAAAAACTGATTCACGCTGATAAAGCAAAATCAACACCTTTGAAACACGGAGGAATAGAGGGAACAGAGGAAATAAAACCCTTGCCACGAAGGAGAGTCTTCGCTACGGTCGAGGGACAGGCTTCGGTGACACAAAGGAAACCAAGGCTAACCACAGAGGACACGGAGGATCACAGAGGCCCAGAGCAGAACGCCACAATCTTTGTAAGAGGGAAAGACTTTTAGGGATGGTAGTAGAGAGGGCACTGTAATTTTGTGGAGAAAGAAGGAGTTGAATGGTACCGGAAACGCAGATCAATGAATTTGTAGAACGGCTGAAGAGCGCAGCCGGGACAAACCTGGAAAGCGTCATCCTTTATGGCTCGGCGGCGTCGGAGGAGTTTCATGCCGAATTCTCGGACGTGAATGTGTTATGCGTGGTCCGCGAACTCTCTGCCCAGGCCCTTCAGGCACTGGCGCCGGCGGTCACTTGGTGGATACAGAGCAAGCATCCCGCTCCCCTTATCTTTACCTGGGAGGAGCTGCAGCATTCAGCCGATGTTTTCCCCATCGAACTGCTGGACATGCAGGAGCGCCACCGCGTCCTCCACGGCCCAAACATTCTGAAAGAACTGCATGTCCCTCTCAATCTGCATCGCGTCCAACTCGAACATGATTTGCGCACCAAGCTGCTATTGCTGCGCCAGCATTATCTCTCCGCCGCCCAAGACAACAAGAAGATCATGCACCTGATGCTGGGCTCGGTCTCCAGCTTTATCACCCTGTTTCGCCATGCCCAGATCGCGATGGGAGAACGGCCTCCGGAAGCCAAACGGAAAATCGTGGAGCTTTTGGCGGAGAAGCTACGGTTTGATCCAGGGCCATTCTTTGATTTGCTTGATGTCCGGGAGCACCATTTGAAAGCTGAAACCGGTAACGCACAAGACACATTTTCGCGATATCTGCGGGCGATTGCAGCGGTGATTCGGGCGGTCGATGCTTTATAAGAAAGACTCTTACCGCTGATTCACGCTGATAGCAGCAAATGGCAAATAGCAATTGGCAGATAGAGATCTAAGACTGGTTTTCTCCAACAACTCAAACGTTAGAATCTAGACGACGGGTCTTTCAGCCCGTCGTTCGCACTAGAGTTATTGTGTTAACGGCGTTTGTCGGCCGGGCTGGTTGGCGAGTTTGTCGCCGTTAAGGAACTCTCTGGTGTCGCCGCCGATGCGACGGACCACTTGCAGTTGGCTTTGCTTTTTGCCTCCTTCGACAAATCTGTTCATCGAGACGGTTCATCCGAAAAGCTTATGTGACTGTATTTCCTTTGCGTCATTGTCGATCTCTGCAGTAAAGAAGTTTTTGAATTTTTTGCTGACTGCCGGCCTCTGCTTTGGGACGCCACGAACTCGAGTAGGACTTGTTTCCCCTGCTGGCCCAAGTTAGACTTCACGAAAAACAATGAAGACGGAAGATAAACACGCTATGAGACGAGCTTGCCTGCGGAGTGTCCTGTGAGCCGAGAGACCTCGACCCTGCCCTGGGATTCACCGGAGTTTTATCATGAGGCACACGTCATTGCCGCCAAACGGTTGGGATTTATTGAGCATAAGGGCAAGCGCATACTGACCATCAATTCCGCCGGGGCCGACTTCCAAATGGTGAAAGCCATTGCTGCCGAGTGCTGGCATATCGTCTCCAGCCAGGAGCTCAAGTCCGTGCGCACGCTGAATGATCTCGAAGGAGCAGAGTTCACCAGTGAAAGCGTGAGGGTATTGTCAGAATTAGCAGCAAAAAACCGGCCCTATGTGGTGCGCGGCGCTGTGATCGGAATCAAGGGCCTGCGTTTTTTCGCCTTCCAAACCGTTGTGAGTGTAACGAGGCGTCCCCTCAAGTTGTTCGGCGACCGCTTGCAAGCGCTCAATTGGCTGGCTCAAGACGATGGTTCAGACTAACCCGAGCATCGTCAGAAAAACCGCCTTTAGGGAGATGGCCACGGACGACCGACGATAGTTCGAAATCCCGACCATTCTGTCAGCAGTAAGGTTTTGATATTCCTCTGCGGTGAAGAGAGTCTTTAGCTTCGGTTATGGAGACCGCGATTAAATCCGCTGTGCCTGCGGATGAACACGAATGAACCAGCTAACACCTTTTGAGACGCAGCGCGGCAAGCCGCAACCAAAAACAAAAACTTAACACTGATAACGCTGATTTAGACTGATCAACGCTGATCAAAATCATCCGCATAAAACCTAACCAAACATATTTGAAAGTTCACCGCTAAGGACGCAAAAGGTACCAAGGAACATCACGACCTTGACCTTCCTCTGCGTCCGGAGTTTTACCCTGAGAGGCTGTGACTTTTTTAGATTTACGAGTTTTTTTGGCGTGTAAGTGTTTTATTTTCAGCACTGCTATTTGCAGAAAAACAAAAAAGTCACAGCCTCTGAGTGCGGCTGAAGGGTGGTTAAGAGGGTTTTGATTTTAGCTGATTGTTTGTGTAACGTTTTGATGGCGCTTGTCACTATTTAGAATAGATTGCCCGGAAAATAGAAAGAAGATAACATTGCGCGAATTGGGGATTTCTTTGATGCCAACCAGGCTATGCTTGCTCCGTTTGCGGGCCATCATGGGCGCGGCTGGAACCATACTTGCCGTTTTATTGGTCTCCACCGCTTGTTGTGCGCGGACTTCGCTGGCCGGAATTGGCGAGGAGAGTCTTGGTCCCCAGCAGTCCCAACCTCAGGGAGATGCAAACCTTCAACCGGCCCATAAGAGGCCAAGTACGAACCGCAAGGTGATCAAGGACCCGGCCGAGTATAACGCTTACATTACAGCGCTGAATACGCCTGATCCAGAACGGCGAGCCTCGGGGATGGAAGATTTTGTCATCCATTACCCGCAGAGCGTCGTCAAGACGGATGCACTGGAGCAGGCTCTATCTGCCTACGAGAAAACCGGAAATGCAGCCAAGGTGGAAGACACCGCCAACCAGCTACTGCAATTGGATCCCGACAACTTGCGAGCGCTGGCGATTATCACGTTTCTCAAAAGGAACCATGCCACGCAGGCGGTAGGACTGACCGGGGCCGTGGACCTTGCGAACGAGGTTTCCCAGCTTGGCCAAAAAGGGTTGGCAGCATTGCCTAACTGGGAGGAGCCCGAGGCCCCTCATGTTGACGTTGTGACGCTACGCAATGAGATGACTGCGATCTTTGCGGGCGCTGCCGGTTTCGGGGCCCTGCAAAACAGAGACTATGCCAGCGCGCGCAAGTTCTACGAGAAGGCGGTCCATCTCGATCCGAACAACATGCAGGACGTTTTCCAACTCGCCGTTGCCGATCTGCAGATGAATCCCATTGATCCGAAGGGGTTTTGGTATTGCGGCAAAGCCGTGCACATTGCCCAGCGCCAGAAGAAGGCGGAAGTCGAAGCCGTCGTTTCCGCTTATTGCAAAGCCGTGCTCTACGCACATACCGGCAGATCAGAAGGATGGGACAGGCTGGTAATCGATACGGCAAAGGACACAGCTCCCCCGCCGAATTTTGCCGAAAGTCTTCCTATTTCGGCACGGTACCTGACCACTCAGGAAACGGTCGACGCGCAAAGTGCTCTTTCTAGTCTCTCTGGAAGACTATCCCAGCCCTCTGCGCCGGAACAAGGGGACCCGATCTCTAGGTTACTTGCTCCGGTCGGCGGGGGGAGTGGAATTGGCGCTGGGTCTGGACCTCGCGAGAAGACTGTTGTTGCCGACGTCACCATGTCTGCTGCATGCAAGACCTCAGACAATGACGTTTGCTACAGTGTAGGCAACGGGGTCTTAGCCCCCACTGCTCTTTCATCTCCTGAACCTGTTTATCCGCAATCCGGCTCCCTCGCAAAAATTGAGGGCATTGAGAAATTGCAGTTAATCGTCGGCATCGATGGCAACCCGCATGATATACGTGTGATTAAGTCGCTATCACCGGAATTCGATGAGAAGGCGATTGCCGCAGTGAAACAATGGAAATTCAAGCCGGCAACCAAAGACGGCAAGCCGGTTGCAGCTTACATAATGATTGAGATCAATTTTCATCTAGATTCGGAGACTTCCCGGCATTGACCGGTTCGAACATCGAAAACCTTACCACTGATGACAGCAGTAAGGTTTTGGTTTGCCTTCGTTCGGGTCAATTCGCAGCTCAAGCTTAGGTGGATTGTGTCAGAAGCTTAGGTTTACTCCAAATACTTCGATTGAGTAGAAGTACAACTCAGCGTCCAACACACGCCGGATGGTTTTTGCGGCACGGAAACCATGCTGCTCGCCGGCAAAGAGCAGGTAGCCGACTGTCCGGCCGTTGCGACGCAGCGAGTCAACCATTTGTTCGGTCTGGTTGGGTGGGACGATCGCATCTTCATCTCCCTGAAAGAAGATGATGGGAACCGAGAGTTTCTCAGCGTAATAAAGAGGCGAGCGCTCCCGGTAAATGGCCGCCTGCTGCGGACAGGGGCCAAGCAGCCACTCCAAGTAGTGCATCTCGAATTTGTGCGTCTCCTGAGAAAAGGCGGTCAGATCACTGATGCCGAAGTGGCTGGCGCCACCCCGAAAATAATCGCGAAAGGTCAGCGCTGCGAGCGTGGTATAACCGCCCGCGCTGCCACCAGCGATCACGCTGCGCTGCGGATCTACCAATCCCTGGCTGGCAAGAAACCGGGCGCCGTTCACGCAATCATCCACGTCGACAACTCCCCAGTTGCTGTTCAGGCGTTCACGGTACTCTCTTCCGAAGCCACTGCTTCCGCCGTAGTTGACGTCGAGTACTGCAATTCCCCGGCTCGTCCAGAAATGGGTGCGCAAGTCGAGCGTCCGGGAGGCTTCAGCCGTGGGGCCACCATGACATTTCACCAGCAATGGAGGTCTTTCTTTTTCGGGAGACTTGTAGTCCGGGTTGGCAGGAGGATAGTAGAACCCAAACGCCGTCTTACCGCCCTCGGTCGGGAATTCAACAAACTCCGGCTGGGTGAGATAACGGGCCATGTCAGGATCGTCGGGGATATCAGACGATTTCTTCAGCACCTCGCTTTTACCTGAATTCAGATCCAGCCGAACAATGCGGGAGGAACTCTGAGCGGAGCCGGCACAGAAAACAACTGTGTCTCCACTGGCGCGCAGCCACCAGAAATCCGTGTAAGGCGTGGTGAGTTCCGTAAAGCGCCCGGAGACCAGATCCAAAACGGCCAGCCGGACGCGCTCCCGCGCAATGTAAGAGAAGACAATGCGCTGAGCATCCACGAATGAATAGGTAGACATGCCCAGCATCCATTGGGGCTGTCCAAATTCGGCGGCAAGCGTGATGAGCGGCCTGGTTTCGTTCGTAGCAAGATCATAGCGGAAGGGATTCCACCATCCGCTACGATCCGACATGAAGATCAGGGCTGAACTGTCCGGAGACCATTCCGGCTGGAAGACAGATTCACCCGGGCCTCCCGCCACGATCCGCGGAGCTCCCGGCACGCCATTCTCATCCAGATGCGCGGCGCATAACGTAGTGCTGGTCCATGGCATGTCAGGATGGTCCCACTCTAGCCAGGCCAGATATTTTCCGTTCGGGGACAATCGTGGTGACGAATAGAAATCATGCCCCGACAGCAGTGTATGTCCCTCATGTGGACTGGCTCCATCGAGGGCAACGCTGACAATGGTGTGAATTGGCTCCTTGTTTGACGAATGGGTTTCACGCACTCCAATCCAGCGCGCTCTTCGGCGGTCGATTATTCCATCGCCGTAACGCCAGGCTCCGGGCGGAGTAAGAGCTATTGGCTGCGAGGCGTCGCGATCGAGGCGATAGAGACGGGCATCGCCATTGTGGGAGAAGTAGAGCGTGCCATCTACTATTGTCCAGGCACCGCCGCCATATTCGTAGACCCTCGTGCGGACGTCAAAAGGGCCTGGATTCACATCCAGAGCCGCGCCTTGGCTCGTCGACCGGCAAACGACATTGCGGCCGCCTTCCTGGGGACGAGACTCCACCCAGTAGATCTCTCTTCCGTCGATGCACACCTCGCCCAGCCGCACCGATTGTGCAGAGATCAGATCGGAGGTGATCGGAGATTTCCAGGAGCCGCAAGGAGCCACTCTGGGAGCAGTGTTCGCCAATGAAGCCCGCCTTTCCCACAAAATATTTCTCAGCGCTTGCGCTGGGCTACAACTATTGCACCCCTTCCGGGGTTGAATTGATTTCGGAGCTAATTCTTAACGGTCAATCCAAAGTTGGACGCATCTATCTGGGAACCGCTCTGGGGTCAACGGACCATCAAATGATATGAATAATACTTCTCGTCCCTTACATGACCTACAGATTCAAGAAGCCGTTGCATCGATTCATTGGTTTTCAGAACTCCCCCATCGATGCGCAGCCCACCTGCAAACCGGACGTGTTCTTCGGCGGCCAGCATCAGCTTTCCTCCTGTCCCGGTTTTCCGGGCCTTCTCCGATACATATAAATCATGGCCGATAAAAATGCGCTTCATGGGCACGGAAGACCAGGTTGGATATAACTGAACGAATCCCAAGGCATCTCCTGTGGAGTTTGACAGGGCGAGCAGAATGACCGAATCCTGCAGGGCCAGCCGCTCCTTGATGAATGCTTTTGCAGCTTCTGGCTCTGAGGGTTTGCCGTAGAACATGCGATAGGCGTCAAAGAGAGGCGCTATCAGGTCGAGATCATGCCGCGTAGCATATCTGATGGTGATTTCTTCCATAGATTTCCTCCTGGCATTGTAGTGGATATGTGGGAACGAAAGGCCCTAAGCCCCGTCCATGGCGCGAACCAAGCTCAGGGGACGCATATCGGTCCAAACCTGCTCGACCCACTCCAGGCATACCTTGCGTTGGCCCCTCGGTCCAACTGCGGTCCAGCCTGCCGGTATGGCGAGAAATTCCGGCCATAAAGAATACTGTCCTTCGTCGTTTACCAGAACCAGATATTTACCGTTTTCGTTTTCAAATGGATTGGTCATAGTGTTCCTTTCGCAAGATTGATCCGATTTGTGAGTGATTTGCAAACGCGAGATTCAACGAGCGCCTCCCATGGAGATGCCACTCTAATATTTTTCCGATGGCGGCAAGATTCGGTGGGGCGGTCATCTGAGCATGGCTGCATTGGATCGGATGCACTTCAATTTCACCACTCACGTGTTTTGACCAAGCCTGCGATGCGCCGGATATATGCTGATTTTCGGTCGCAGCAAAAAACAGCATATCGCCGCTGAACCTGCCCGGCCGGAAGCCATAGGCAAGCAGGACGTTGTTCTTAAACACCCGCAACATGCGCTCGACCAGTTCGACTTTTAAGGAGCCCAAAATATGTTTTTCATTGCGCGCAACTTGAACCAAAGTAGCGATGTCCATGGCTCGGTCCTGAAAATGGTCCGGCTTGATTCCAAAAAGCGCGGCGAATTCGCGCAGGTCGTCACCATCCTCGAACATCGGCAGTTCGTCTTCCAGGCGCGGGTAGCTGTCGAGCAAGGCAAGCAAGCCAACTTCTTCCTGCTCTTCCTGCAGACGGCAGGCAACAGCATGGGCAACAAGTCCGCCGAAAGACCAGCCGAGAAGATGGTAGGGCCCAGCAGCTTGGACCTCGCGGACCGCCTCAAGGTACTCGTCGACGATTGTTTCCATCTCACGTGGAAGCAATGTCTCGGTTTCGATGTCCGAAGCCTGCAATCCGTAGATTGGACGTTCAGGGCTAATTTCCCGCGTCAGTCCCGCATAGCTCCAACTGAGCCCACCGGCCCCGGGCAGGCAGAAGAGTGGCGGCAGATCGCCCTGGGCACGCAGAGGCAGTAAGCGCGCAAAAGAACTTTTTGCGGATGGACCGAGTGCTGGCGCCTGCGCCAGTTGAGCCACAGTTGGGGAATCGAAGATGTTGCGGAGCGTAAGTTTCCAGCCCAGCCGGGACTCAATCGTCCGCACCAGGCGCATGGCCAAGAGCGAGTGTCCACCCAGGGCAAAAAAACTAGCGTCCACGCTCACCCGCTCCACTCCCAGCACCTCGCCGAAGATTGCACACAACTCTTCTTCCTGCGACGTTGACGGGCCGCGCCACTGCTGTCCTTCGCCAATCTCCGGCTGCGGCAGCGCCTTGCGGTCCAGCTTCCCGTTGGCCGTCAGCGGCAACGATTCCAGCACCACCACTGCCGCCGGCACCATGTACTCCGGCAGCTTCTGCCGTAGTCTCTGCTGCAACTGCTCTGCTTCCACCACTCGGCCCGGCGCCCCTACCACATAACCCACCAGCCGCTCCCCGGAGGCAACCACTACTGCTTGCGCCACTTCTCCACTCGCCCGTAGCGCCGACTCGATCTCTTCCAACTCTATCCGGAACCCTCGCACCTTTACCTGATGGTCGTTGCGTCCCAGAAACTCCAGCACTCCATCCGTACGCCAGCGCGCCACGTCTCCCGTCCGGTACATGCGGGCTCCACCCTGACTGTATGGATCGGCCACAAATCTCTGGGCCGTCAATCCCGCCCGCTTCAGATATCCACGCCCCAGCCCTGTTCCCCCAATGTAGAGTTCGCCCACCACCCCCACCGGAACCGCCTGTAAGCTTTCATCCAGCACATACAACTGGGTATTCCAGATGGGCCGCCCGATCGGCACCAAGCCAGCTCCAGCATTTACCGGGCAGGCCCAGTAGCTCACATCCACTGAGGCTTCCGTGGGACCGTACAGGTTGTGCAAAGGCACGGGCAGAATCCTGTAGAACTCCGCTTGCAGCTCCGCCGACAGGGCTTCCCCACTGCAGATCACACGCCGCAGTCCACGACAATTGGCCGCCTTCGGCTCCTGTATAAATGCCTTCAGCATCGAGGGCACAAAGTGCACCGTGGTCACTCCCGCTTGCTGGATCAGCGAGGCCAGATAACCCGGGTCACGATGTCCGCCCGGCTCGGCCATCACCAGGGTCGCTCCCGCCAGCAGCGGCCAGAAAAATTCCCACACCGACACATCGAAGCTGAAGGGCGTCTTCTGCAACACCCGGTCCTCGGCTTGTAACCCATACTCGGCCTGCATCCACAGCAGACGATTCACGATGCCTTCATGAGAGACCACCGCTCCCTTGGGTGTCCCCGTCGAACCCGACGTATAGATCACATAGGCGGGGTGCAAAGGCTGCAGAGAACAACTGCGTTGCCGGTCTTGCGGATGACTCGCAGCAGTTTCTGCAAGCAGCTTCTGCGTCTCATCTTCATCCAGGACCAGTACACTGGTGCTGGCTGGTAGACGATGACGATGGCTCCGGAGGCTGATCACTATTGCCGGTTCGGCATCGGCCAGCATCTGTTCTAGGCGCACCTGCGGATAATCCAGATCCAGCGGCAGATATGCTGCACCAGCTTTGAGCGTGCCCAGCAGCGCCACTACCATCTCCAGCGAGCGTTCCAGCGCGATGCCTACCCGAGTTTCCGGAGCTACACCCAAGCCGAGCAGATGATGGGCCAACCGGTTGGCCTGCTCATGCAGTTGGCGGTAAGTAAGAGACTGTTCCCCGAAGATTACGGCTGTGGCGTGGGGAGTCGCTTCTGCCTGGGCTTCCAGCAGTTGCGGCAGACAGACAGCGGGAACCGCTCTGCTGGTATGGTTCCATGCGGTAAGAATCTGCCGGCGCTCCTGCTCCTCCAGCAACGGTGCAATGTCATAACGATCTTCCGGACAGCGGGCGATGGCCCGCAGGGCATTCAGGTAATAGCAGCCAATGGACGCCGCCTGCTCGAGGTCGATCTGCGCGGAGTTATAGTTCAGCCACAGTTCCAATTTGGACAAGAAAGTATTCTGAATAAAGTCGGCGACCAGAGCGAAGTTGGTCTGACCAAAGCGCTGGTCATCGGAAATCCTGGACGAGAAATCCCGCTCCAATTCGCGATAGACGTGGAAGTGGATGAAGTTGAAGGCAACATCAAACAACTCCATGCCACCCGCCATCCTCTGCATGTCCAGCAACGGATAGCGCCGGTACGGCAGCATCGCCTTCTCCGCCGCCGCCGTCTGCTCCACCAGATCGATCCATCGCCCACCCGCCAACTCCACACGCAGCGGCAGCGTGTTCAGAAATACTCCCAGCACCCGCTCCCCACCACTCGATTCCGCACGCCCGTTCGACACCAGCCCCGTCACCACCTCCCGCTCTCCGCTCAGCATACTCATCACCCGCACGTGCGCCGCCAGCAGCACGCTCTTAACCGATACCCCGGCCTGGCGCGCCACTCCCTTCAATCCCCCCGACAGCTCTTCTCCTATCTCCACCTCCAGGCTGCACGTCTGCACTTTTCCAGCAGCCTTGTTCCCTGCCTTCCAGGGCATCCGGGCAATGTTCACCTCCGCCAGTTGCCGCTCCCAGAACCCCCGCGCCTCCTCCGACTCCAACGTCTCCTGTTCCAGCCGGATAAACTCATTAAACTTGCTCCCTGCTTCCTCCTTCCCTTCCACTTTCTGGTCTGCTAATTCCTGACCTTCCAGCAATGCGAAGTAACAGGTAAACAGCTCCGTCAGCAATAACGCCTCACTCCATCCATCCAGAATCACATGGTGTTCCGTCTTAGTGAACTGAAATCCTTCTTCCGATCGCTTGTGCACCTGAAAACGCAGCAGCCCCGGACGGGTCACATCAAAGCTCTTTCCCTTCTCCTCTTCCATCCATCGCCCCAGCGTTTCTTCTTGCTCTGGCAAGCTCAGCTCACTTAAGTCCTCCACCTCCAATGGGATCTCCGCCTCACGATGCACCAGTTGCAATGGCTGGCTGTATCCGTCCAGATGAAACGATGTCCGCAGCACCTCGTGCCGGGCCACCACCTCCTGCACCGCCTGCCCCAGCAGGGCCACATCCAGCCGCGCCTGTATGTGATGGCTGGAGATGTTGTAGTACAACGGCGACTCCGGGCTGTACTCGGTGTAGAACAACATACCCGCCTGCAAGCGGCTCAGCGGATAGCCATCCACTACATCTTCGGGCAGCCTGGCCCGGTCCTCTTCCGTGATCAGGCTGAACGGTGCAATTCTGGTCGCTGCTGCGCCTGAAGCCTCTTCCAAAGCTGACGTTACCGTGGCCACCTGGGCCAGAGCGTGAATGGTCGGACTCTCGAAAATTTGCCGTACGGAAAACTCCAGCCCCATCTTTCGGGCCTGGGCCACCACCTGAATGCTCAGAATCGAATCTCCACCCAAGGCAAAAAAGTTGTCACTGACGCCAACGTCCTCCACTCCCAGCACCCTGCCCCAGATTCTGCACAGGACATGCTCCACCGGACTCTGCGGGGCCACATAGTTGTTCTTGTCAGCGGTCACTTCCGGCAGCGGCAGCGCCTTGCGGTCGATTTTGCCATTGCTGGTCAACGGCAACTGCTTCACTTCCACGAAGGCGCTGGGCGTCATGTACTCGGGCAGACGCTCCTGCAGATGGCGGCGCAAATCGGCGATGTTCAGCTCTGCGTCGGGTTCCACCTTCGCCACTACATAGGCGACCAGACGTTTTTCTCCCGGCTTGTCCTCGCGCACCATTACCAACACCTGCGCAACTTGTGGGTGTGTCGCCAGCACCGCCTCAATCTCGCCCAACTCGATGCGATATCCACGGACCTTGACCTGATGATCGGCGCGTCCACAGAACTCCAGCACCCCCGCCGGCTGCCATCGGGCCAAATCTCCGGTGCGATACATGCGCGTGCCCGGCGGGCCGAAGGGGTCAGCAACGAAACGCTCAGCCGTCAATCCGGCGCGCTGCCAGTAACCCCGCGCCAGCCCGGCTCCGGCAACATACAACTCACCTATTACTCCCAGCGGCGCAGGCCCCAAATCCTTTCGCAAAACATAAACACGGGTGTTCCGTATTGGAACTCCAATCGCCACGGGCCCATCGGACAACCATTCGCGCACGGCTTCGTAGATGCAGCAGCCTACGGTTGCTTCTGTAGGTCCGTACTCATTGAAAATACGAGACGCGCCGTCACGACTCCACCACTGCCGCACACTCTCCCACCCAAGGGCCTCACCCCCGACCACCAGCGTGTCTACTCTGCCACGCAAGAGCGATTCGCCATCCTGGCCCAGTACAGCCAGATGTGCGGGCGTCAACTTGAGCAAGCTATAGTTCTTCTCCTGCTCCAAGGCTGCGCGTAAACCAGTGATTTCTTCACCCGCAGGCAGCAACTCGACTGACTGGCCCAGCAGCAACGGAACAAACAGGCTGGTTACTGTAAGGTCAAAGGCCAGCGGGCTGTGCAACAGGCTTCCGCATCCGCTCTTCACCGGGTAGGTTTCAATACACCATTGCAGATAGCGCGCAACACTCCCATGCTGTACTACCACTCCTTTGGGTTTGCCCGTAGAGCCCGAGGTGTAGATCACATAGGCCGTGTTGGACGAATCGGCAGCAACAGGCAGGTTCTCCTTAGGCTGCTGTCCGAATTCGTCCACCGACATAACATCGATTACCTGCGCCCAGGTCACCGGGAGACGGCCTGATGTGCCACCCGTAAGAATTATGGGGACACCGCTGTCTTCCAGCATGAAGGCCAGCCTCTCTGCGGGATACGCAGGATCGAGCGGCACATAAGCGCCACCCGCTTTCAATATGCCCAATATGGCGACCACCATTTCAGGGGACCGCTCCACACAGACTCCTACCATTACCTCCGGGCCAACTCCACGCTCCTTAAGATAATGGGCCACCTGATTGGCACGTTCGTTGAGCTGCGCGTAGGCCAGCCGTTGCTCTTCGAAAATCAGCGCCACCACTTCAGGCGTTCGGGCCGCCTGGGCCTCAAACAACTCCGAAAGAGTGCAGTTGAGGGCGGGACCTTCAGTGGAATTGAAGCTCTCCAAGAGCGTGCGGCGTTCCTGAATGCTCAAAATATCGAGGCAGCGTACAGGCGCGCTGGGCGCTGCGATCGCCGCTTGCAGCAGCCGCAGATAGTGGCTCGCCATCTGCTCAATACGCCAGTGGTCAAAGAGGTCACAGCTATAGAGCCAGTCCAGTTCCAGTGCTGCGTTGTTTTCCGAACCATGGCTTTCCGACACATGCAGTTCAAGGTCAAAGCGCACCCGTGCCTCGTCACCCAAAAACGATTCAACGTCGAACCCATTCATAGGCTGCGACCGGGCAAAACCATTTTGCAACTCGAGCACTACCTGAAAGAGGGGCGTGGTATTCATGCCCCGCACCGGTGACAGCGCTTCTACCAACCGTTCGAATGGCAAATCCTGATGCTGAAGGGCATCAAGCATAGTGTTGCGGACTGTAGACAACAGCTCGTGAAAGCTTGCCTCCGGCGTTACGCGCACCCGCGTTACCAATGGATTGACGAAAAATCCGATCACCTGTTCCAGCTCAGGGGCCTGCCGGTTGGCAATGGGCGATCCAATCACGATATCGCCCTGGGCGGTGTAACGTTCCAGCAACACCGCAAGGGCGGCCAGCAATGTCATGTAGACAGTGGCCTGGTTGGCAGATGCGAGCTGCTTCAGTGCGGCTGTCTGCCCAGCCGGCAGCACCATGCGCACTACACCACCTTTAAATTCGGGACGCGCAGGGCGGGGCCGGTCCTGCGGCAATTCCAGTCGTTCCGGAATTCCTGCCAGTTGTTCCTTCCAGTACGTGAGGCCGTGGTTGATTGTTTCTTCATCGAGCCATTCACGCTGCCACAGGGCAAAGTCGGCATACTGCACCGGCAAGGGCGCCAGTGGATTTTCACATCCGGCACTGAAGGCGTTATAGAGTTCAGCAAACTCACGATTGAATATCGCGCGGGAGACGCCATCGAGAACGATATGGTGAAACGTCCGCACCAGCACGTGATGCCGTTCGCTCAACCTGAAAAGTTTCATCCGCAACAAGGCATCGCATGAGAGGTCAAATGGCTGTTCCCACTCCTGCCGCAGAGCGGTGGAAATGCGTTCCTGTTGTTCGGATTCATTGAGAGAGGTGAGATCGTGGAGCGGCAAAGCAATTTTCAAAGCAGGTTCAATCACCTGCACGGGCTCACCCTCCATTTGGGCAAAATGGGTCCGCAAGCTCTCGTGCCTTTGCACGATGGTATTGACTGCCTGCCCCAATGCCGCTATGTCCAATGCACCCCGCAGATGAATGGACTCCGGCACGTTGTACCGGGCGCTGGTCCCTTCCAATTGGTCCAGCAACCAGAGGCGGCGCTGCGCGAAGGAGAGAGGCAGCACTTCTGGTCTTGTTTGCGCAACCAGCGGAGGAAGCACTTTGTGGGCCGACGTTACGGCAGAATTATTCTCAAGGGACTCAACATTGCCGGGTCTGGTGTAAGACCAGCCTTGGCCGTTCCACCACACCGGCTGCCCGGTTTCGGTATCAAAAGCCTCTTCTCCAAGAAGCGGCGCATTCTCAAGCGCGAGTTCAGGCATGGGCAGGCCTTCTCGCTATTCGTTTTACTGCCGAGGCCTTGGCGTAGCTGGCCCTCAATCGCGCCAGTTGAGCCACAGTTGGGGAATCGAAGATGTTGCGGAGCGTAAGTTTCCAGCCCAGCCGGGACTCTATCGTCCGCACCAGGCGCATCGCCAAAAGCGAGTGTCCACCCAGGGCAAAAAAACTGGCGTCTACACTTACCCGCTCCACTCCCAGCACCTCGCCGAAGATTGCACACAACTCTTCTTCCTGCGACGTTGACGGGCCGCGCCACTGCTGTCCTTCGCCAATCTCCGGCTGCGGCAGCGCCTTGCGGTCCAGCTTCCCGTTGGCCGTCAGCGGCAACGATTCCAGCACCACCACTGCCGCCGGCACCATGTACTCCGGCAGCTTCTGCCGTAGTCTCTGCTGCAACTGCTCTGCTTCCACCACTCGGCCCGGCGCCCCTACCACATAACCCACCAGCCGCTCCCCGGAGGCAACCACTACTGCTTGCGCCACTTCTCCACTCGCCCGTAGCGCCGACTCGATCTCTTCCAACTCTATCCGGAACCCTCGCACCTTTACCTGATGGTCGTTGCGTCCCAGAAACTCCAGCACTCCATCCGTACGCCAGCGCGCCACGTCTCCCGTCCGGTACATGCGGGCTCCACCCTGACTGTATGGATCGGCCACAAATCTCTGGGCCGTCAATCCCGCCCGCTTCAGATATCCACGCCCCAGCCCTGTTCCCCCAATGTAGAGTTCGCCCACCACCCCCACCGGAACCGCCTGTAAGCTTTCATCCAGCACATACAACTGGGTATTCCAGATGGGCCGCCCGATCGGCACCAAGCCAGCTCCAGCATTTACCGGGCAGGCCCAGTAGCTCACATCCACTGAGGCTTCCGTGGGACCGTACAGGTTGTGCAAAGGCACGGGCAGAATCTTGTAGAACTCCGCTTGCAGCTCCGCCGACAGGGCTTCCCCACTGCAGATCACACGCCGCAGTCCACGACAACCAGCCGCCTTCGGCTCCTGTATGAATGCCTCCAGCATGGAGGGCACAAAGTGCACGGTGGTCACTCCCGCTTGCTGGATCAACGCAGCCAGATAGGCCGGGTCACGATGCCCGCCCGGCTCGGCCATCACCAGCGTCGCTCCCGCCAGCAGCGGCCAGAAAAATTCCCACACCGACACATCGAAGCTGAAGGGCGTCTTCTGCAACACCCGGTCGTCAGCTTTTAACCCATACTCGGCCTGCATCCACAGCAGACGGTTCACGATGCCTGCATGAGAGACCACCGCACCCTTGGGTGTCCCCGTCGAACCCGACGTGTAGATCACATACGCTGGATGCCAAGGATGCAGAGAACAACTGCGTTGCCGGTCTTGCGGATGACTCGCAGCAGCTTCTGCAAGCAGCTTCTGCGTCTCATCTTCATCCAGGGCCAGCACACTGGTGCTGGCTGGCAAACGATGACGATGGCTCTGCAGGCTGACTATTACCGCCGGTTCGGCATCGGCCAGCATCTGTTCCAGCCGCGCCTGCGGATAATCCAGATCCAGCGGCAGATATGCTGCACCAGCTTTGAGCGTGCCCAGCAGCGCCACTACCATCTCCATTGAGCGTTCCAGGGCGATGCCTACCCGAGTTTCCGGACCTATACCCAAACCGAGCAGATGATGGGCCAGACGGTTGGCCTGCTCATGCAGTTGACGGTAAGTAAGAGACTGTTCCCCAAAGATTACGGCTGTGGCTTGTGGAGTCGCTTCTGCCTGGGCTTCCAACAGATGCGGCAGACAGACAGCGGGAACCGCTCTGCTGGTATGGTTCCATGCAGTAAGAATCTGCCGGCGCTCCTGCTCCTCCAGCAGCGATGCAATGTCATAACGGCCTTCCGGACAGTGGGCGATGGCCCGCAAGGCATTCAGGTAATAGCGGCCGATGGACGCCGCCTGTTCCGGGTCGATCTGCGCCGCATTGTAATCCAGCATGAGTTGGATTTTTGACAGAACCGCATCCATCGCGAAATGGGCTTGCAAGGCAAAATTTGTCTGACCGAAGGCTTGGCTATCGAGGATTTGCAGTCTGCCGAGATGCTCCAACTCACGGTAGACATGGAAGTGGATAAAGTTGAAAGCCACATCAAACAGCTCCATGCCGCCTGCCATCCTCTGCAAGTCCAGCAGCGGATAGCGCCGGTACGGCAGCATCGCCTTCTCTGCCGCCGTCGTCTGTTCCACCAGATCCATCCACCGCCCACCCGCCAACTCCATCCTCAACGGCAGCGTGTTCAGAAATACTCCCAGGATCCGCTCCCCACCACTCGATTCCGCACGCCCGTTCGACACCAGCCCCGTTACCACCTCCCGCTCTCCGCTCAGCAAACTCATCACCCGCACGTGCGCCGCCAGCAGCACGCTCTTAACCGATACCCCGGCCTGGCGCGCCACTCCCTTCAATCCCGCCGACAGCTCTTCTCCGATTTCCACGTCCAGGCTGCACGTCTGCACCTTTCCAGCAACCTTGCTCCCCGACCTCCAGGGCATCCGCGCAATGTTGACCTCTGCCAGTTGCCGCTCCCAGAACCTCCGCGCCTCCTCCGACTCCAGCGCCTCCTGTTCCAGCCGGATAAACTCATTAAACTTGCTCCCTGCTTCCTCCTTCTTCAACAACTCTTGCCTTTCTTCCTTTTCCTTGCCTTGTAGCAGAGCGAAGTAACAGGTAAACAGCTCCGTCAGCAGTAACGCCTCACTCCATCCATCCAGAATCACGTGATGTTCCGTCTTGGTGAACTGAAAGCCTTCTTCCGATCGCTTGTGGATCTGAAAACGCAGCAGCCCCGGACGGGTCACATCAAAGCTCCTCCCCTTCTCCACTTCCATCCATTGCCTCAGCGCTTCTTCCTGCTCAGCCAAGCTCAGTTCACTTAGGTCCTCCACCGCCAGCCCGATCTCCGCCTCACGATGCACCAGTTGCAGTGGCTGGCTGTACCCACCCAGATGAAACGATGTCCGCAGCACCTCGTGCCGGGCCACCACCTCTTTCACTGCCTGCTCCAGCAGGGCCACATCCAGCCGCGCCTGTATGTGATGGCTGGAGATGTTGTAGTACAGCGGTGACTCCGGGCTGTACTCGGTGTAGAACAGCATGCCTGCCTGTAAGCGGCTCAACGGATAACCATCCTCCACGTCTTCCGGCAGCTTTGCACGATCCTCTTCCGCGAGCAGGCTGAACGGTGCAATTCGGGTAGCTGCCGCGCCTGAAGCCTCTTCCAATGCTGACGTTACCGTGGCCACCTGCGCCAGAGCGTGAATGGTCGGACTCTCGAAGATCTGCCGCACGGAAAACTCCAGCCCCATCTTTCGCGCCTGGGCCACCACCTGAATGCTCAGAATCGAATCTCCACCCAAGGCAAAGAAGTTGTCAGTGACGCCAACGTCCTCCACGCCCAGCACCTTGCCCCAGATTGCGCACAAAATCTCTTCGGCTGGAGTACGTGGAGCTATATGTTTTTGCTTCTTATCTGATTCGAGTCCCTCGGGAGCAGGTAAACCCTTGCGGTCGAGTTTTCCATTTGGGGTGAGGGGCAATTCCCGCATTTGCACAAACGCTGAAGGAACCATGTGCTCCGGCAGCCGGCTTCGCAAAGCTTGCCGCAATTTGTCTACTGCTTCGCCGGTCAGACGCATCGTCTCCGCAGGCTTAGCTGACTCGTTCATGCCTTCCATGAGCAGTTGTCGATGGAGTGCAGTGGCACCATACGATTGGGAAGCATGGCGCGATTCCACTGAGAAAGAAACTTCTGTTCCGTCAGCAAGCCGCACAAACCCCGTTATGAAGTAGTCGGGATTGTGTCCATTGGCGCTCGGAGCCGTAGTGCAGGTTGCGATGATACGATCACCGGTCTGAACCCGCAGTCCAGGTGCAAAAACCGGCAGGTAGACAGGAAGCCAGCAATGTTCATTTTCAAGTATGTCGATTTCTGCACCCGGACTGGCAATCAAGTACAACCATAGAAGGAAGCCATCCAGTTCGCCTGATTTTTGGATTTCGAGATCAATCTCTTGCGTTTGCACCAGAGGCATTGGCCCTGAAGAGTCCAGATCTTCAAAAATCCCCTTGGACGAAAGGAGCGCAGAAGCGGGGAAATTGCGGACACAGAGCCGCAAATCAAACGGATGACCTACCTGCTCGAAGATCTTGTGAACATATTGCCGGGGAAGACCTGAAAATGATTTCTGTAAGGCCAGCTCAGGAGGCAGTGAAACGGCAGCGATTCTAGTAATACTGCGTTGCGGTATCATCACTGCATCCGGCTTGAGGAGCCTCCAAACTCCGTTCAAGATCGGCACTACACCTTCCATACTGCCTACCGGTCCAACCAGTTCGGAAACACAGACATCCGCTTTTTCCGGAAGAACAACTTCTCGCGCATCTCCATGAATGAGCGTTATGCGGTCATTGAGCCCGTGGCTGCCAAGGAACTGGGCCGCTTTCCGGTAGGTCTCTTCAAGGTATTCGATTGCATAAACTCTTTCTGCTCCGCACTCCACGCACATCCTGGCGAGAATTGCTTCCGGCCCAGTGCCAACATCAATGACTACCTTGCCGCGCACTCGCCCGGCGAGCGCAGTGCGATACGCGTCATTACGCCTGATGTCATTGATCATTGCGAGGTAAAGCAGTTCATCGTAGACAAAATATTCAGCAACAGAGGGCCAAAATTCTGGTTTGGCCTGTGGCGATTCGCCGCTTACAACATAAGCTACGAGCCTTTTTTGTCCGGGCACATCCTCTCGTGCAACTACCACCGCATCACTCACATCTGCATGTTCCCGCAAAATTGCTTCGATTTCTCCCGGTTCAATGCGGAATCCCCGCACTTTTACCTGCTGGTCAGCTCTGCCCAGATATTCAATCGTTCCATCGATGCGCCAACGCGCGAGATCGCCTGTCCGGTAAAGTCTTTGTCCTGGATTTTCACTGAAAGGATGCGGCACAAATTTTTCCGCGGTCAAATCCGGGCGGTTGAGGTATCCACGGGTCACTCCTGACCCGCCGATCAATAACTCGCCACTTACGCCTACAGGCATGGGCTGCATATCCGCTCCCAAGACGTAGATAGAGACGTTGGTCATAGGCCTGCCAATCGTGATCTTCTCGCTTGCTGATAACGGAGCTGAAATTGTGGCACAGACAGTTCCTTCGGTAGGCCCATAGGCGTTGATCATCCGCCTTCCTGCGCTCCATTCGGACGCCAGCTCTGAACGACAGGCCTCACCCGCTACGACCAGGGTCTTGAGTTCCGGCAGCTCCTGTTTGGGCAGGGTCGCTAATACAGAAGGAGGCAATGTAACTACCGTAATCCGCTCACGCCGCAGTGTCTCTAACAGATCGTTACCGGGCGCAAGTGCTTCCCGGCTGGCCAGCACCAGGCACGCTCCGCTTAGCAGCGCAGCCGCCCATTCCGATACCGCAGCATCAAAGCTGCTGGATGCAAACTGAAGTACCCGGCTCTGCTGATCAATCTCGAAGGCCTTCATCAGCGCAAAAGCAAGGTTCACCGCGCCGCTATGTGTAGCGACGACTCCCTTAGGCCAGCCAGTAGAGCCAGACGTATATATAAGGTAGGCGGAATTTTCCGGAGCCGCGTTCCTGGCAGGGGTACTTTCGTCTTGTTCCTGTATTTGCTCCCATTCGCTATCCAGACAAATGATCTGCGCCCAACTTGCTGGTAAGCTGCCGGCAAGGCGCTCTTGAGTGAGGATTATTGGCGCCTGCGAATCTCTCAACATAAATGCCAGCCGTTCCATGGGATATTGTGGATCCAGAGGAACGTAGACTCCATCAGCCTTCAGAATGCCAAGAATTCCGACTACCATCTCCAGGCTGCGCTCCAGGCACAGCGCAACTGCCATTTCCGGCCCTACGCCCAGACTGCGTAAATGATGGGCCACCTGGTTGGCGCGGCGGTTGAGAGCAGCGTAGGTCAGATGTTGCTCTTCGAAAACCACCGCCACAGCCTCGGGCGTCCGGGCGGCCTGTACCTCAAATAAGGAAGCAACAGTTGCAGGAACGACCGGCTCAAACCGCGGATTCAAGCCATCGATCAACTCCCGCCGTTCTCTGGCGTTCAGGATGTTCAATTGCCGTAGCGGCACATCGGGAGTGCTGATGGCTGACTGGAGCAGGTTCAGGTAGTGCCGCGACATCTGCTCGATGCGCCATGGGTCAAACAAATCGTGTTTATAAAACCAGCAAAGTTCGATCTGGCCGTCACGCTCAAACGCATGGAACTCCAGGTCAAAGCCTAGCTGCACATCATCGCTGATTACAGGCTCAATTTTGAGCCCTGCCAACTGTTGCAAGCGCGTGCGTCCAGTGTGTAAGGTGAACGTGACCTGAAAAATCGGAGATGTGTTCAGGCTGCGCTGGGGAGACAGCTCTTCCACCAGGCGCTCGAACGGCAAGTCTTGATGCTGGTAAGCGCCTAGAGCCATCCTTCTTACGTCCGAGACCAATCGCTGGAAAGTATGTTCCGAGTCGACCCGCACGCGCATGGCCAGAGGATTCACAAAAAATCCGATTAGTTCCTCTAACTGAGGTTCCTGGCGGTTTGCTATGGGAGAGCCGATTACTATGTCGTTCTGCCCGCTGTAGCGCTCGATCAATATCGCGTAAGCCGACAACAGAACCATGTAGAGAGACGTTTGGGTGGCTTGACCAAGTTCCTTTATTGCCGCCACTTGCTCAGCCGGAATGACCGAACGCACGACGCCACCGCTGAACGACTGACGGGCAGGGCGGGGCCGGTCCTGCGGCAACTCCAGTTGTTCCCCAATTCCTGCTAACTGGTTTTTCCAGTACGCCAAGTCACTATTGACGGCTTCTTCATTCAGGCATCCGCGCTGCCATAAGGTGAAATCGGCATATTGCACCGCCAGCGGTTGCAGTGAGTTTTCCTCACCTTGAATAAAGGCCGCATAGAGCGTTGCGAGTTCCTGGTCGAACACATCTTCCGACCAGCCATCGGAGACGATATGGTGAAAAGTCCTCACCAGTACGTGGTGCTGATCACTCAGCTTGAGCAGTTTCGTACGCAGCAATGGTCCGTGCGACAGATCAAACGGCTGCTCCCATTCCTGCCGCAGAGCCGAAAATATATGTTCCCGTTGTGCTGATTCATCCAGAGAGGTGAGATGGTGGAGCGGCAAATCAATTTTCAAAGCAGGGTTGATGATTTGTACCGGCTCGCCGTCGATCTGCGGGAAGCAGGTGCGGAGACCTTCGTGCCGCTTCACGATTGCATTAAAGGCCCGCTTGAGCGCCACGACGTCCAGGGCGCCCAGCAGATGGAAGGCCTCAGGCATGTTGTACTGTGTGCTGGTCCCCTCCAGTTGATCGATAAACCACAGCCTACGCTGAGCATAAGACAACGGCAGGCATGCCGGACGGGCAGCCGGCGCCAGAGGCGCTCTCCTCTTTTCGGATTTCTGCAGACGCTTGGTCAAACCTGCTACAGTAGGCGCATCAAAGAGATCTCGCGCGGTCACCTCTGCTTCGAATGCCGCACGGACCTTTGAGATCAGCCGCGTAGCAAGAAGCGAGTGGCCCCCGAGTTCAAAAAAATCATCCTCTACGCCAACCCGGTCCATCTGGAGGATTTCTTCCCAGATTCCAGCCATCACAGCTTCAACCGGATTGCGTGGCGCAATGAACTTAGCTTCCAATTCCGGCCTCTGCCGGTTGGGAATGGGCAGGGATTTGCGATCTACTTTCCCGCTCGGGGTGAGCGGAAGATTTTCGAGGACGCAAAAAGAGGCAGGCACCATGTGATCCGGCAGCCTGGTCTTCAAAAACCTCCGCATCTCAGTCACTGTAGATCCGGCATCGTCCTTCGGCACGAAGTAGCCAACCAGATAATTTTCCCCAGAAGAGTCTTTATGCGTTGTGGCAACGGCCTCGCGGACCAATGGATGGGCCACCATTGCTGCTTCCACTTCCGCCAGCTCAATGCGGAATCCGTGGACCTTTACCTGATGGTCTCTACGCCCTACGAATTGCAGATTTCCATCGACGAGATATCGTCCTAAGTCGCCCGTGCTATACAGACGCAGGCCTGCCTCGCTGCTGAATGGGTCGGGAACAAATTTTTCCGCGGTCAACGCTGGACGCTGCCAGTATCCGCGCGCCACTCCTGGTCCGCCAATGAAGATCTCTCCTTCTTCGCCACCAGGAACTTCTTTCATCTCCTGGTCAAGCACATAGACTCTCACGTTCTCAAAACACCGCCCCACTGGGGCCAGTTCGTGAGGCTGCAAGTACACTTGGGTTCCGTCGAAGTAGGTAGCGTCAATGGTCGTTTCCGAACCGCCGAAGGAATTCAATATCCGGGTCTCCGGCGCACAAAACAAGCCCAGCCTATCGTGCTCCCACAGGTGCCATCGATCGGAGCCCACGATCAGCATTTTCAGGAAGAAAAGCGTCTGGCCAGTTTCTTCGAGATAGCGCAGGAGATAACGCAAGACTGGTGGAACGAATTCAGCAAAATCCACATTTTCCCGGACCATCGAATCGTAAAGCTGGTGCGGCGTCATAACCACGTCTGGAGAAAACAGGACTAAAGTTCCTCCCGAACAGAGAGCGCGAACAAAATCTGTGTGAAACACGCCAAAAGAGAAAGCCGTGGTTTGAGCGAACCGGAAAACACAATCGCCGAGACCGTAAGCCTTCTTATAGGCGTGGTAAATATTCACCAGGCCCTCATGGGTAATCATTACGCCTTTGGGTTGGCCGGTTGAGCCGGAGGTGTAGACAACCAGGGCCAAATTCTTTGGATCAGCAGGCGTCTGAGGATTCTCACAAGACTGTCGTGCGATGGCGGCGCTGCTGGAGGAAAGAGAAACTACCTTGATACCTTCTAAAGAGGCGCCGGCGGCAAATTGGTCCCGCGCAATGACAATCCCAACTCCAGCATCTTTCACCATGTATTCCAGCCGAGACGCCGGGTAACGCGGGTCGAGGGGAAGATATGCGGCCCCCGTCTTCAGGACAGCGACAATCGCGACCGCCATCTCTACAGACTGTTCCAGATAGATGCCTATCAAAATCTCCGGACCGGCGCCCGCCGAGAGCAGGTAGTGCGCGAGTTGGTTTGCCCGCGTATTCAGCTCTGCATAGCTCAGCCGCTCCCGGTTGGCAACAATTGCTTCGGCTTCTGGAGTAATTGCGGCCTGCGTTTCAAACAGCTCATGAACGCATGCAACCCTCGAGAAGTCCATGGCTGCATCACTCCATGCCTGGGCCTGGCCGCCTGAATCAAGTTCCGATATGTTCACAATGCTTTTCATCTACGTTCTCGCAAAGTCAGCTTTACCTGGGATGGCTCGTTCAGCACAATCAGGATGCGGTTGCCACCGTCTAAAACCCTCTTGTGCCTGCGGAGGGCTTTTACGCTTCGGCCAGTTGAAGAGCAGCTTCATTCAGCGTCTGGTTCTGGTCATCCACAAAGACTACTTTCGGCTTGTGCTGCGCCAGTTCCTCTCCGTCTGAAATTCCGCAGAAAGTGGCGATGATGATCAAATCCCCAACCACTGCTTTGCGTGCCGCAGCTCCATTGAGGCAAATCTCTCCGGAGCCTTTAGGCCCAGGCAAGGCGTAGGTCTGCAACCGTTCGCCGTTGTTTACATTCCAGATCTGAACAGCTTCAAAGGGATGGATGTCGGCAGCCTCCAGCAGCAACTCATCAATCAGGATGCTGCCTTCGTAGTGCAGATCAGAACGCGTGACAGTGGCGCGGTGAATTTTCGATTTCAAAATACTCAATTGCATTGCTTCTTTTCTCCTTTTCAAATTTGGGATGAAACGGCATATAAGACTCTTCAGTCGCTCATGTGTGCGCGAGCTCTTCTTCCGGCTGTTCGGCACAGCTTGATTCCCATGAACGCAAACTTGGCGGGAAGCAGGGCCTTAGCTGATCCAGTGTCACCGGCAGGAACGGCTGCAGGATGCGGTGCATTCGTGGTTTCGTTTGTTCAGTAAAGGCCTCAAAATTTGGCACGCAGGAATGGCCCAGAGACTTCCAGGTGGCTAATGCGAAGCTGGGCATGAATGGATATGTCAGCAACGCCAAGCCCTTCATCCACCAATAGGAGGAATTTGCGTCAGCAGATAGATTTTGGTGTTCTTCCATCCATAAATCGGTGACGGTTGCAGCACGGCTCAAATCAAAATGGTGCGGATCGAAGGCCTGCTCCTGTTGCTGCACCAACTCTTCAAGTCGTGCCATCAGCGCGTCAGGCGGGCTGCCAGCATGCCCTGAGATGCGGTCCCAGGCACGGCCAATGTGATGGTTCCAGGTCTGCACCAGGGTTGTGTTGATGAACGAGATGAAGTCACCAACATCGAAGTTCTTCTCCTCGCTGGCAGGATTGTGACGGGCCACATAGAAGCGCACTGGATCACTGCCTCCCGGTGTGGCCCTGGCAATGTCGCCGGCCCAGATCGCATGGTTCCTGCTGGTCGAGAATTTTTCTCCGTGCAGCAGAAAGAAATGATTGATCAGGAAATGGTCGAAGGGCTTCACAGAACCATCTTCCAGCGCGCTTCCCAGGGCAAACATGAAGAACGGCACCGCATTGTCAATCCCGAAGCTGCAAACCGTGGTCACACCCGAATCAGGGTGAAAAGCATTGCCAGTAAGTCCGGCTGCACGACCGCAAATCTCGCCGCATGCAAGAGCATAAGCCCAAAGCCCGAAGTAGCTGAAGACCGCTTGCGGGGCCTGTTCGCCTTCAATTTGCCAGGGAATCCCCAGAGTTACAGGTTGAGTGAGCCTGATGTCCGGACCTTCGAGCTGAAAGTACCGGCGAACCAGCATTTGATACTTTTCTGGAATTCCCATTTTTTCCATCTGCGCAAACAGGCGTGCCGTATCTGTAAGGCGAAGATACAGACAGCGCACATCTTTCCACACTACAGGACCTTCGTTAAGACGCGGGCGAGGCTCCAATATTGATGCCGGACGGAAGCAGAACCCGCAGTTTTCACAGAAATAACTGCCCGCACCTAATCCGCAGTTCGGGCATTTTCCCAGCAGCCAGGGTCCTGTGATGTAGCGCCCGCTTGCAGGACAATATAAAAACTTCTCCGTGCGGACTTCGGTGACCTGCCGGTCAATCAGACGCTGCACGCCATTCACAATTGATTTTGTGTAGAGTGCGTTCCATTTCTCGTGCATGGGATCAATGAACAAGTCGCATTCGATATCCAGGGAAAGAAGGTCGTTCACCATCTCATGGTGGTAATGGTGGCCTACCTGTTCCGGGGTCTGCCCCGTCTGATGGGCGCGGAGCAACACAAAGGAATCGTGAGGATCGCTTCCGAAGATGTGCCACGCGCGGTCGCCTCGGCTGCGAAGATGGCGCGCGAGTATATCCAATTTAAGATACGGGCCAGAGATGTGGCCCAGATGCAAACGCCCATTGGCAGTCGGCATACACGGTATCAGCAGAAAGGTCCGTGATGGACGGGAAGAAAAAATGCCGCTCATGAAACCTCCGCGAACTGGTTTTCCACTTCAACAAGACTGTGGTCATTGGGCTCCACAAAATCCGAAAACTGCAGCAAGGCTTCGCGCGCTATTCCGGGTGCCAGCCGGAACCCGGAACCTGCCCCTGCGCCCGCCAGCACCCAGTTTTTCAAGCCGCACGCGCGACTGAACAAAGGTCTGCGGTCCACGCCGTAGGCATCACAGAAGACGCGCCCGCCATTGCAATGCTGGACCAGAGAGGGGCAATACTTTTGCAGGATTCCCAGCGCGAGAATACGATCGCCGGCGCTAATACCGAGTCGTGAAATCTCTGGAGCGCAGTCCCACTCATTGGATCTAAAACTGTAAAGCCATCGCTGCTGCTGCCGGACTGGAAGCAGAAACGCATCATGATCGAAGAAATAGAGGACCGGCGCATCAGCAGGCGGACGTTTTTCCACGTGGAGTGCGGCCACTTTTTTTATGCGTACGGCTGCGTTTCTGACCGTCTCTTTTCCCGGCCCATGCAGAAGCCACGGCCCAGTTGCGCTGAGAACGCGGTCTGTATCAAATTGACGTCCGTCCGCCGCCAGGAGCGAGAAGCCTTTCCCCTGCGGCACAACATCCTTGATCTCAGTCCCTTCCCAGCAGGAAAAAGTTTCATTCTGCTTCAAGCGGCTGATCATCAGGCTGGTGATCGATTGCGGGAAACCATAACTGGCATCGCAGCCGGCCAAAACTACTTCATCCTTGGACAGAACCAGATCGGGATAGGAGCGACGCAGCACTGCTTCGTCGGCCCGGTCGCCGATCCTGCAAGACTTGTCTGTAAAGCAACTTATCAGCCTGGCTGCGTTTTCTCTTCTGTTAATGGTGTATATCGGGATGGAGTACAGTGGCAGATCCGGTATCTCAAGCCTGATCTGCTCAAAAAGCACAGAACTGAAAACGGCGAGGCGCTGGTTCAGCTCGGTGTGACCATACGGCAAGCAAAGGCCAACCGAGTGCTGGGTTGCGCCTTGCCCGGCGAGCGAGCGATCAATCAGCACAATGCGCCACTCAGGCTTGAGCCGGTTGACGAGATAAGCGGCGCTTGCGCCGAGGATCCCCGCACCGATGATTGCCAGATCGATTCGTTCTTCTTGCACAGATCACCGCCACCAGATGGAAATTGCCTCCAGCGTTCTGGAGCCTGTGTTCCTGAGTTGATGGGATTTAGGCGCTTCAATGAAGCAAGCGCTCTCCTTGCACAGCTTCGTTATTCGACTGTCATAAAGCAGTTCGCCTTCCCCCTCGGTCACGATCCAGATTTCATGGGACTGGTGACTATCCACAGGGGCTGTCTTCCCGGCTGGCACGGAAAACCTTGCAACCCCAAAGGGAGGAACATTGACTCCGGGGACGTCAAACTTCAGGTCGGCCAGCGAGAGATAGCCATCGATCTCAGGCGGCAGAAACTCCAAAAGAGGAAGACGTTGAGTCTCGACGTCACTGTGCATGATGCAAGCTCCCTGCGGCGGCAGTCAGCGGCTGTTCTCCGGCCCATTGAATAAAAGATTCGTTTTGCTGGACGTCATATACCGGAACGCCGGCCAAGCTATTCACAATCACGGCGCTGCGCCAGGCCATAAGGCTTAGGTTAGGATCGGCGCTGCCGCGTTTATGCCGGGCGCCGTTCTGGATGTAGAGTTTCAAAGACGAAGGGCCGTCCCATTCGATGGAAAAATCTTCCCTGACTGCAAATCCGTTGTTTTCCCAACGGATCTTTCCAAAGAGCGGCATGAGGAATGGAGGGAAGCTATATTCAAATCCTGTGCATAAAATGATTACGTTGGCCCTGATCTCTTCGAGCTGGCCCCTGGTCCTCTCCCGGCAAACCAGGCTGAAGTCTCCCATGGAGCCGCACATGTCCTCGACTTCGCGATTGGGGTAGAGACGAAAGCGCTCAGGGCAGCGTTCGATATAGGCCAATTCATAAAGCCGGCGATAGATGTTTTGCAATAGATCGCTGGAGATGCCGTCGCTCGACAGTTTCTGCTCCTTAAGGAGCTGCGACCTTTCTTCTTCCGCCAGATTGAAAAAATGATTGCTGTAGGCGGGCATAAAGAGTTCATTGGTAAAAGCGGACTCATCCAGCGGGAGAAAATTGGAGCGCCTGGAGATCCAGGAAACTTCCTTGACGGGGTGGGCATTGTCATTCAGCAGATGGTAAACAACCTCCGCTCCCGTCTGTCCGCCGCCTACAACCGCAACACGCAACCCGGCAAGGTCTGCATCACGTTTCAGATGGTCGCAGCCATGCCAGACCATCAGACCCCGGTGCGCCACCGCCCAGTGCGGTATCACCGGCGTCAATCCAGCGCCGAGAACCACATTTTTTGTGCGCACCCTTTCCCCATCAACGGTTACGACCAGCGCATCTTTCTCGCAGGTCACGCTTTCAACTGCTCTTCCAAACTCCAGGTTTGTGAGAGCGCCACTCACCCATTGAAGATATTGGTTGAATTCAACTCGTGATACCCGGGACATGCCAGCGGTAATGAACTGGTAAAGCCGTTTGTTTTCGAACAAAAACGAAATGAAGGAGTAGCGGCTGGTGGGATCGGCCAAAGTAACCAGGTCCTTAAGATACGAGACCTGCAATGTCGCTTCCGGAAAGAGCAGCCCGGGATGCCACGCGAACTCGGGCTTGGCGTCAAAAAACCGCGCTGTCAAGTGCTGCAAGGGAGACAACAAAGCGGCCACGCTCAGATTGGAAGGCCCTATACCTACTCCGACAACGTCGATCGGACGATCTTCAATACTTTGTCTTACTGGCAGCATGTCTCTCCTTGAAGCGATGGTGCTCTTAATACCGTTATCCAGCGATTACCGGCAGACCAGCAACACTGAATGCATTTGTATCCACCAGAAATTCTTCTTGCGGAACCTTTGCTTCGCTGGGATCCTCACACCCCAGAACTTGCCATGGAAAGATCTTTCCAATATCAGACCGATAGCGCATCCCATTGAATGTGATGTGGTCAATGTTTGCATAGGCATTCGCAACGGCTTCATCGTGGGATTTGCCAAAGCCCACAACGTGCAGTACCCGCGCGCCATCCGTGACCAAACCTTTTTCCGGATGTTGAAATGCCTCTCCCAGAAAGATCTTGCAGCGGCGCGAGTCGGCATCTTTCACGCCGTGAATGGGATAGTATTTGCCGTATCGCCCATACGGCCATCCCGGATACCACCCTTTGTTTTTTCCTTTCACAATCTGCCGGGTCTTTCCCTGCGCTCCCACCACATCGCAGAAATACAGATCATTCAGTTTCAACTCGCAACTTTCGATTCGTTGTCCCATGATCGCCGTGCAGAGCTCGAAGAAATTACTTTCAATGCGCGACAACACAACTTCAGCTTCCGGTTCGCCCATACGAACATTGATCTCCAGCAGGTAAATCTTCTCGCCCACCAGCATGCATCCCAGGTAGATCACGCCTCTGTAATCAATCCCTTCTTTCTTCATTGCCTTGAGCAATGGGGTAAGCACCTGCTCCTTGACCTTGCCGTACAGTTCCGCGCTCTCCATGGGATGCGGAGAGACTGCTCCCATTCCTCCGCACGTAATACCCAGGTTCCCGTCGTCCGATTTCTTGTAGTCGAGCGCCATGGGCAACAACTGGTAACTGTTGCCGTCCAGCACTGCGAAGAATGACAACTCTCTCCCAAACAGCCTCTTTTCGATTACCACTCGATCACCGGCATCTTCAAACTTGCGCTCGATCATGAGAGTTTCAACGGCCCGCACCGCATCCTCTGGAGTGTCACAGACGAACGAGCCATTCCCGCCACACAGACCATCAGCCTTGACCACGACCTGATAGGGAGATTCCTTCACATACCGGATTGCCGATTCAGGATTGTCGAAGTGGACGAAATCCGCCACGGGCAGGCCGTTTCTCGCACAGAATTCTTTTGTGTAGATCTTGCTGCTTTCTAAACGGCTGGCTTGCTGATCAGGACCAACTACCGGAATGCCTGCATTGCGAAATTCATCGACAAAGCCGGCGCTCAATGCCATCACATTCGCAATGAATGCCATGTCGATGCGCTGTTGTGTGGCAAATTCGATCAATGGTCCAGGGTCAGAAAGAGACAGATGAGGAAGACAGGTGACCCGTTCGGTTGTGATCGCTCCGCAGCCGGGAGCGTAATAAACCTGAACGTCGTGGTTCGTGCGGGAGAACAGCTCAGCATAAGCATGTCCACGACCTGAACGGTCCACAAGTAGGATCTTAGTCATGCGTTTGACCGCCTCTTTTCGAAGAATTCAGTTGAAGAAGCTGTTTGGTTGCACAGCATAGTGGCCTGAGCCTTGTTATGACGTGGACTATTGCTGCAATTGGCCTTCTCATCAAGTAGCACGAACATTGCCAATTTCCTGCCGTCACACTGGTGCACCGTTTGTGTTTCATTTATGACTGCATTTGATCGCCAAGAAGGCGCAACAGTCTCTTTCAGACAATGACTTCTGAGGAGCTGATGACTGAGGATGAAGGGGTTGCCAAACAAGGTATCAGTGGGGGGATCATCAAAAAGTGTCCAAAACCTACATTCAAGTGTCCGGATGTGGACAACATTCTGAGGGGCCGGTTGATAAACCGGCATCTGACGGAATTCTTTTGAACCGTTCTTAGCATCAATATCTTCGGCAAAAGGCTGGATGCGTTTTTCTGAAATGTGCGCCTAAAGCCAGCCAAACCAGTACTCTAACGACCCAAATAATCTCCGGCCGGATGTAGAATAGCTTCAAGGGAATGGATGGAAATAAAATTGCGTTACTGCAAGGAAGTTCCATTTCTAGACAGAGCCGTTCATTTCAATGGCGAACCAGGAACAAGAAATCTGCATGCTGAACAACGAAGAGTTTTATCTCCGCCAAGACATTCAAGTGGAGCCGCTGATTGATCATTGGTACGCTTGGCCGCACCTGATCCCACCCCAGACTGCCGCTCGAAATATCACGGAACGGCACTTGAAACTGATGGATTCCTATATCAGCGCGCCCCAGATCCACGCCAACGCCGTAAAGAACCCGAAAATGATGGGCGGCCCTTTCATCGACTACGGGGGAAAACGAGTTGATGAGATCCGCGCTCTGCGCGACTACATCAGGAAAGAGCGCTCCCAACTGCTTGAACTCTCGGCAGCCTTGAATGCCCTTGACGCCATGTTGAGAGAAAGCGCCAAAGGACACAGCCTTCAGTCGCTCTATCCTAAAGCGCCCGACATTCTTCGTGGATACGTGGAACTGGTCTACGACCTGAACCATCATCCGTCCTTTCGGGTTCTAGAGCCGCTCCTGTACCGAAGTCAATATTATGACCGGTCACAACAAAGCCTGATGCTTTCAGTGATTCAAGGTGACGATCGTCCATTCGTGCTGAGTACGCCGCGGCTCGAATCACCCGACAGCCTGCATTTGCGCCTTCCTTTCGAGCATGAGGCCATTGATTTTCTGTTCCGGCTGAAATCATCGCCGCGATCCTGGCCTGAGATCAAAGAGACAATGCAACTCTCCGACCCCCAGGACGCTCTGATGCGCTCTTTTCTTACCACAGGGGCCCCGCCTCCCTATGTTCCTTATACCGGGCCGGGAGTGCGTTGGCGTTATTTCGGCCACGCATGCATTCTCATTGAATCGAACGGGAAGAGCATGTTGTTTGACCCTGTTCTGAGTTACACCTATGAAAGCGAAGTCTCCCGGTATACCTACCTGGATCTTCCGGACTCCATCGATTATGTTCTTATCACTCATAACCACCAGGACCATGTTCTCTTTGAAACCTTGCTGCAGATCCGGCACAAGATCAAGAACATAGTTGTGCCGCGAAGCGGGGGCGGCCATCTTCAAGACCCATCGCTGAAGCTTCTTCTTGAGAACTGTGGTTTCACGAATGTGATCGAGATTACTGAGCTGCAAGAAATCCAGGATGGCAATGTGAGCATCACCGGTTTGCCTTTCTTCGGAGAACATGCCGACCTTGATATCCAGAGCAAGATGGCATGGCTGGTAAGGATACAGTCCCACGCTCTTCTGTTTGCCGCCGATTCGTGCAACATTGAGCCACGGCTCTACCAGCACATTCATCGTGCTGTAGGTGATGTGGATGCGCTTTTTCTCGGCATGGAGTGCAATGGCGCCCCACTCAGTTGGCTCTATGGCCCCTTACTGACCCAACGCGTGGAGCGAGCCATGGACGAGTCCCGGCGGCTCTCCGGCTCCAATTACGAACAGGGCATCGACATCGTGAATACCTTCAATTGCCGCGAGGCGTATGTCTATGCCATGGGTCAGGAGCCTTGGCTGAACTACGTCATGAGCATCAAGTACACCGAAGAGTCGAGGCCCATCATCGAATCAAACCGCTTGATCCAGGAATGCAGAGAGCGTGGCATGATTGCCGAAAGACTGTTTGGCGAGAAGGAGATCCTGATCGAATCGTTCTCGCCGTCTCGGCGCGAGCTGCCAGTTTCAGTGTAGAGTATTTCGACAGTGGCGCAGGCATAATTTGGAATAAGGCCTGGCGAACCTCGGAGTAAACACAATGAATTTAAAGGTGACAGGGCTTCTGCTGCTTTTGCTGTTAGGCGCCTGTGTGGAGGCCGGCATGCCTCAGGCTGCGCCTTCAGGAAGCGTTCAACTTGTCTTGTCCCAACCATTGCCTAAAATGGATGGCAATCACCTATCTATTCAACTCTATGAGGTAAATTATCCGCCGGACAAAGGTTCTGGTGTTCATACCCATCCCTGCGCGGTGGTGGGATACGTTGTGGAGGGCACAATTGTTTCGCAAGTCAAAGGGCAACCCGAAACTGCCTACCCGGCTGGCAAAACTTTTTATGAAGCCCCCAACGGTGTTCATGAGGTATCGAAAAATGGGGGAACCACGCCTGCGAAACTTCTGGCAATCTTTCTCTGCGACCATGATGGTCCGCTGAGTGTGCCTCTTCCACATCCGGCGGGCCAAGCTGGATCTGGCCCTCCTCAATCGCGGTGAGTCATCCTACAATCCGAAGAAGTTCTTAAACGCTTCAGTCAGGGCGAAGAAGATCCAAGTCATCCAAACTACAACCAGAGTGCATATGATCGTGGTTTGTACTGGTCAGGGCCCGATACAGGTCAATCCGTCCATATCCCATAAGCGGAACCGGGACGGCGTGCCTGAGCGCCTTCATTACAAGGCACTGTGAATTCCACTTGTGACGCTGCTTTTGCAGAATCAGCGACGACGCACCTGCAACGATGGGGGCGCTGAACGAGGTCCCCCATCCGGCGGCATAATGATTGCCCGGATAGGTGCTGATCACTCCTTCGCCAGGGGCCGCAAATGTTACATCTGTTGATCCGAAGTTGGAGAATGCACTTCTCTGATCAAAATTGTTGGTTGATCCGATCCCTATCACATTGCTGAGCCCGGCAGGAAATACGGCGGCATCCTGAGCGTCGTTACCGGCGGAAGCAACCGAAACAACGTTATTCGCGCTGGCATAATCGAGAGCAACTCGCAAGCCCGGAGATGCCTGGGCCATCTCAAAGCTCATGCTGATGATATTGGCGCCATGGTCAACGGCGTAGTAGATGGCGCGAATGATGCTATAGGTGTCCGAACTACCGTCAGCCCTGAATGCCTTTAGCGGCATGATTTTCGCAGTGGGCGCAATCAGATGGACCAGCCCGGCTGTCATGGTGCCATGTCCAAAAGCGGGGGGCAATGTGCCGTCGAGGAAACTCGTAGTAGACTGGTCGAGAATTGCCAGGGTGGAACCGCTGACCTGGACCACGCCATTGCCATCCAGGAAACTAGTAGTAGATTGGGCCAAAGAAGCGGCGGTTTGTGAATTGAGATCAGCCAACTCAGAGGGCATTCCGGCAGTGTTGCGAGTGAAATCATAGCCGGGAACCAGCACACCCGCGAGGGCAGGATGAGCGGGATCGACTCCGGTGTCAATGACTGCGACAGTTCCAGCGCCGGTCAGACGCGTATCAAGCAGAGCGGCACTCCAGCGAATAATCGTGGTTGCCGGTTGCTGGACATAAAATTTAGGCACTATCACGCCATTGAAACTAACTGGGGTACTTCCGCGCAGGGAGTCCAGAAATGATGTAGTTGATTGGGCCAGGCTGGCAGAGGTGGCGTCGGGCTGCTCGATGGCGACAGACTGGTTGCGTTCGAATCCAAGAGTTTCGGGATCAGATGATACTTCCGATTGCAAAGCCGACTGTAAAATGGATGAACCGTTGGAGGGAGGAGCCGCTACCAGGTAGACCGCATAAATGTACTTCGGATTGCTCCACACGGTGGCAACATGGGTGAGTCCATGACGATCAGAGAGGGCCTTAACCGAACGGGTATAGGTGGTCAAGATGTATTGATCACCGCTCGTACCCTGACTCTGAGCAAAGAGCGGCAGACCAAATAGAAACATCGATATAAGAGTCAAGAGATGGCGAATCTTCATGCCAGCGTTCCTCTTCTAATAACTGCCACTCCCAAAAAATATGCGCGGGTGGAGGACTCAGGAACCAGTGATTGACGATGACCGGGTCTCAACGCCACGCTCCAAGATAGAACAAAGTGGTGTGTGAAGTATAACCATCCTCATCACAGCGATGCTCCTTACTTCGGTAATCCTGCTGGGTGGATGGCATCAATCACCCATGCCACTATCGCTACTACTCCCGCAGCTTCCATCGTCCCCGCCATGGCCGTCCGAGCTGCTGAGGGCTTGGAACAGATCAATGCGGCCATGTCCCATATTTGGGATCTTCAGCGCCTTCCAGAGCGCTTTTACTATGTCTTCCAACTGGATCTGGGGATTCTGCTGGAGTAGCAATGCGGCGGCGCCAGCTACAAGAGGAGCGCTGAAAGAGGTCCCCCATCCCGCCGCATAATGGTTTCCAGGGTAGGTGGTAAGCACGCCTTCGCCGGGAGCCGCAAACATTACATTGGTGCAAGTGGTGGCGGGATCGAAATTAGAAAATGTGCTCCGGGCATCTGCATTGCTGGTGGCCCCTATACCGAAGACGTTGGGCAAACTCGCTGGGAAGACCGGAGTTGAAAAATCATCGTTGCCGGCTGCCGCCACCAGGACGATTCCCTTGCTCTGCGCATAAGTAACGGCATTGCGCAATGCCGGCGAGGACTGCGCTATCTCGAAACTCATGCTGATAACATTGGCCCCGTGATCGGCAGCGTAATAGATGGCGCGCACGATACTGGACAGGTCGGCGCTACCATCGCCGTTGAACGCCTTCAAGGGCATGATTTTTGCAGTAGGGGCAATCACATGCACGAGACCTGCGGTCATGGTGCCATGTCCGAATGCATGAGGCACGTGGCCATCAAGAAAGCTGGTTGTCGATTGGTCCAGGGCAACCAAGGAAAAGTTGACGAGTTGCGCCGCGTTTTTAGCGTCTAAAAAACTGGTCGTCGACTGGGCTATGGAAGCCGCGATGTTAGGATTCAAATCGGCCAATTCATTGGCGCCCGAAACATTGCGGACAAAGTCGTATCCGGGCAGCAGCACGCCCGATAGCGCAGCATGGTGGGGATCAACGCCGGTATCAATTATCGCGACTACGCCCGTCCCGGTAAAACCCGTAGCAGTGCGCGCATCAGGCAGGCGGATGATGTTCAGCGCCTGTTGCTGGGTGTAATTGACCGGCACGGTCGCACCGAAAAAACTGACCAAGCTACGCTGCGTGAGAGCATCCAGGAACGACGTAGTTGATTGGGTCACAGTGGCGGAAGTGGTTCCCGAGACTTCGGCCACAAGTTGCTTGGTGTTTTGCTCAAATGCCATGACCTGCGAATCAGACGATACCTGCTGCATGACCGTGGAGGGATTGGCAGAGGAAGCGGTTGTTACCAGGTAAAGTCCGTAATTGTAATTGGGATTGCTCCACACCGTACTCACATAGGTAAGACCATGGCTGTTGCAAACCGACTGAACGGAGTAAGTATAAGTAGTCAGCAGGTATTGGCTCTGAGCAGCCAGCGGCAAACTCACCAGCGCGGAGAGAATCAAAATGAAAACTTGTTTTTTCCTCATCTCTAACATTCCTCTTCTTATCCACTTCACGCCTGATCAGGGCGTACCGTAGCTGAGAAGAGCCGGAAGCAGAAGTTAAAGCCGGATTACTTGCTCGCCTCCCGCTCGTTCAACACTACTTCTAGCTCCTGTCCTTTGGCTTCAAGCGGCACGCGCAAATTTAGGTCGGCCTGGGGGGTATATTCCATCTGGAACTCCCCAAAAGAATTGCTGAGCGACCGGGTCAATTCCCGATCGCCGGAGAAAAGAATAACCGGCACGTGGGCCATTAACTCCTCTGGAATCCTACGGTTGGCGATCTGTCCAACCAATACCATGCTGGATGAGCCCCGCTCATGCTCGAAGCGCAAATCGACGGAATAGTCGCCGGCCTGAAAGAGCACATGCCGGCTGATTTGATGTCCGCCGCGAATACCCACGGGCTGAGGATCATTCACACTGTCGTACGTACACATCCCCAGAATGGATTTTAGGAGTGAAACCTGAGGCTGCCTGTTCAGAGCAAAAAATGCCTTGACCGATCGCTCCACCGAGTCGGGCACCTGATAAGCCGCCTCAGCTTCACAAATCGCGGCAAATCGCTCCAGTAAGTCTTTTGTATTGTTGCACTTGACACAACCAGCTTGAAGATGCGTCTGCATCATCTCCCGCTGGTCGAGAGAGGTTAGATTCCGTACAAAATCAGTCCATTCGGAAACGTCGAAATGGCGCACGACTCGTGTCATATTATGAAATTGCTTATAGACGGGGGACACAGCTTCCGGGTCTGCATCCCCCTTTTCTAGCAGTCGACGGATGAGCCTGCTGTGTTAGTAGAGTCATCCAAAAGCCAAAAAAATATAGGCCCCTCGACAAAAATTATGAAAACCTGCCCACCAGGGCAAAAGCTGCCCAAAAATAGGGGTGGGGGTGTTCTTCCCTGACTTTGAGCACCGCAGTGCGCAAAGCAGAGGCCTTGTTAGGGGCATCCTTATATCCATTATAGAAATCCCGCATCAGTTCTGCCGTACTTTGATCATGGATTTCCCACAAGCTGACCAAAAGGGTCTGCGCTCCGGCATAGAGCAGCCCACGCACCAGCCCAATGAGTTCATCGCCGCCCATAACCACGTTCATCCCCGTGCCACAACCACTGAGCGTAACTAACTCCGCATTCAATTGGAGTTGGTACAAATCGAAGAGACTTAACCATGAAGAACCTAAACGAATGGATGAAAACATGGGATTGTCCTGGCGAAAATAACCGTGCGTAGCTATATGAATATAGCGGCTTTGTGGCCCATAAAGCCGCAAGTTTTCCTCTGTGGCCTGGTCACCCACGAACAACTGCGCATCGCCCAGGGCCTGGGCGACAAACTGGGCCTCTTGCTCGATGTAGGGGGCCCGCCGGTCGGGCACGGCCATCACCAAGGAACGACCGCCGGATGGCTGTTTCTTTTGCTGGCATAGAGCGAAGACGCTGGCGCTGGGAGCATAGGAGATAGAGTAATCATCCATCAGATGCCGGCCGCCATGAGCAAGCGCGTGGAAAGGCAGGTAATGCAAGAATCCGTGCGGAACGATCACGAGGTGAGCGGCACGCAGGTGTTTTCGAATGGGAGCAATGATCAAAGAGTACAGCTCCTGCAAATGGGCTTGTGTCGCTTCCAGCAGGAGTTGGCGGAAAGGCCGGATGTATTCGACTCCCAATCGAAATTTTGCCAATTGTAATTGCAGCAGTCGCAAATGTTCGCGTACCCGCCCGACTTCGGCTACACGAAATAGTTTCAAACTGTTTCTGGTCGCCAGGCAGGCATAAAAGACGCCTCTGGCCTCGTAGTATTCCACCAGCATGGCATCAGGCGGCAACATCGACTGTAGCTCTTCCACCGAAGATGTGGAGGCGCTCTGCAACCCCACAAATTCGTGATCAACACGCTGGAATTGGGAAAAAGCTTTCATCAATTCGTCTTCCAACTGCCGGCTCTGCTGTTTCAGGCGCTGCATTCGGACGGCGGAGCGCGTTGCCGGATTCAGCTCTTCCAACTCGATCTGGTGATAGGCTGACGTTAGTTTGTGGCGCAAGGCCCGGAGTTGCTCCATGGCGGTTGAATGCTCCCCTGTCCTGGAGATCATTGCAGGGGCACGAAAAGCGATCAGATCAGTCAGGCTTCTGGACTTGGCCCGCTCGATATACTCAAAAGCGGCGCGGTCCTGGCCCCCACTGCCATTGGCGGCAAGAGAGGTAACGACCAGGCTTTCATAAATTGCAAGCTTGTTTTGCAGGAAAGCAATCTTCAGTTCTTCCCTGCCGAGATGGCTGCGCAAGTCCTCGAGCTTTCCATACGCGCTCCCGTACGCACTGCGGGCCAACCCCATCTGCCCGGCGGCCTCCTCAACCTGTCCAATCATAAAGTAAGCTTGGTAGATAGCGGGTGACTCAGCCTGCTGGAGGCGGGCGAGTGCGGAGTTGCTATAGCGACGGGCCTCATCCATTCCGCCGGCCCGAAGCTGCATAGCAGCCAGCAGCAACTCACAAATGCCGGCTTTCGCTTGCAAAGGAGAGTTGCTGAAATATTTTTGAGCAGAAACCGCCAGTTCATAGGCTTCATCGTCGTCCGCCGCTTCATACAACACCAAGGCCTTATAGACATTAATAAGAGCGGGCCATAATTCGTTCTTCTCTTTTACAAAAAGACCCTGGGACTGATCAAAGATTTCCACCGCCTCCTTATGACGTCCCTGCTGGCTGAGGGCAATCGCAAAGAAAGCGGCTGCTTTCGCGGTTTCGTATTGCATCCCCAATTGCCGGAAGCTTACAAAAGCCCCGCGCGCCAGCTCCGCCCCACCCTCGGTCAAGTTCAGCTCTAAATAGATTTCCGATTCATCGAGGTCGCAAAGGGCCCGGTGATACTTATCTTCCAGTTTTTCGCATAACGAACGGGTCTTGTCATACAACTCGATGGCACGCAGGTATTCACCCCGAAGGTAGTAGAGGTAGGCGATGTTGTAGTCAATTTCGGCGACAAGATGTGAAAACCCGTGTCGCTCGCAACCTTGTCGGGCAAGTTCGTAAGCATGGAGAGCCCGCTCAAAATCGCCTAAACTGATGTAACAAACGGCTAGATTCCGCAAGACTACGGCAGCATCCTGGGCCGCTTCCAGGCGCAGGAACTCCTGATAGGCAATTTCATACATTTCAACTGCGGCCTGGAGCCTGTCCTGGCGGTAAAAGATGTTCGCCATGTTGCTGTCGAGGCGGGCCAGGCGAAGCCGGTCTCCGTGGGCGGCGAAAATGTCCCGGGCCTGTTGACCCAGCTTGAATGCCCGGTCGTATTGCCCGTCATAAATCAGGCTTTGCAAGGCCCCATTAATAGTGCGAGCAACATCCAAGTTATGCCCTAGAGACTCGAAAATCTCCAAGGCACTTTCATACTGGGCAATGGCCTGGCGATATTTGCCGTGCAGATAAAGCACATGACCGCTGGCACGGGCGCTCTGTGCGAAAGCATGGGAATCTTTGAGGTCGGCTGCCAGCCAGGAACTTGCTTCAGCCAAACGATCGGCCCGCTTGAGATCGACGCGAGCAAGGTGTACGACTGCATCGTGCAGTTTTTCTACAGCTTGCCTGCTGCAAAGCTGCGGCTGACGGCCCAGGAACGAGCGCCGATCCTGTTCGTCTGCCAGGAGAGACAGTTCGACGATCCAGCTTTCCAGTTCGCCGAAGCTGCTCAGTTCCGCCATTCTAGAATCCAAGTTCCTTCAATATTTTTTGCAATTGGCCCAGGCAACGGCCCCGAATAAAACCAATAGAGCCGGTGGCCAGCCCCAGTTGCTTTGCAATTTCTTCATAAGGTACGGGTGGCTGCTCAAAGAAAAGCAGGCGGACCAGCGTGGCACAACGGGATGAAAGGCGCTCCACGGCATCTCTGACAGTCTGCTCTTGCTGGATGTCATGCAACACATCGGGAGCGGTAACAATTTCTTCGGCCTTCTCCGGTTCCATAGCATCGAGTTCGACATCCTGACGTTGATGCCTTCTCCAATGAGAACACCGGTGCATTGCCACCGTAATCAGCCAGGCGCGCAGCGAGCCGATATTTCTCAACTTGGGAAGGCTGGTGAAAAGCTCGACGCAAACGCTCTGGAATATGTCCGCCGCATCTTCCGAGCTGAATCCGTGCTTGACTGGCACGGAGTATATCAACCGCTTATAACGGTCAACAAGCTTATTCCAGGCCTCTTGATCTCCTTTCAAACACCGCTGAACAAGCCGCGTATCTTCAGCAGCAATTTCAGTCGGGGTTGCGATAAATTCTTGTGCTTTGTTTGCCATCAGCGAATTCCGCCGGAGGCGCGCCAGAACAACTCATCTACGTTCCAAAGAACATAATTCTCAATCACTGCCGGACGGAAATTGCCAAGCCCCTCCCGGGCCCCCACCAGAATGTTCGGGCTGGCCAAACAGACAATCGGCAACTCTTGGGCAACAATCTCCTGCACGCGATCAAATAACTTCTTGCGCTGCTGGTGATCCATGGTGATCAACTGCTTCTGCATGAGCTGATCAATTTCAGCCTCCCATGGAGTGGCTGGCTTTTTTTCTCCCAGATGCCATACATGGTTTGTGCCATTGGACATCATTACCGGCATCTCCGGATTAGGGTCTGCGTCTGTATCCGCCGCGCCCATCAGGGTCGCGTCGTAATCATGGGATTGAAGGATGCGGTCCAACGTCGATCGAAACTCCATGGCCGCCACGCTCACTTTCATTCCCAGTTGCTTTAAATCGTCCTGAACCAGGACTGCCATCTTTTGGCGCTGAGCATTGCTGGAGGTGACCAAAATGGAAAACTCGACCGGCATGCCCTCGCGATCCATAAGCCCCCCATCTTTATTCCACGAAAAGCCGGCGGATTGCAGGAGCTGGCGGGCTTCAGCCACGGAATGCTGTGGAACAGGAAGGGCAGAGTTGATCCATAGCTTGTTTCCCGGAGCTACCTGGGATGCTAAAGCTGCGCCGTGTCCTTGGTAGACGAGTCTCACAATGGCTGCACGATCGATCGCCAAAGAAACTGCCCGCCGAAAACGAACATCTCTGAACCACTTCTGATGACGCGCAACCTGAGGCAGCCGGCTTTCGATATCGTCGTTCAGATTGAAAAACAAAAAATTGAATTCGAGTCCGGGGCCGGCATCTTGAAGCTTGTAGTTGCGCGACTGTTGCTCTTTGGACAGCACAGCAAAGTTCTCTGCGCTCAATCCGCTGATCATTTGCGTATCGCCGGCCTGGAAGCGAATGGCCTCCGCATCCTGGCTGGGAACAAACAAAAATGCCAGCTCATCCAGATAAGGCAGCTTCTGTCCCTTGGTATCGATCTTCCAGTAATAGGGGTTGCGTTCCAGGACCAGCCTTTCCCCCGGAACAAACTGTTTCAAACGAAAGGGACCAAGGCCTGCAATCTTCTCCGGCGTGATATTCAAATTCCAGGTCTGATTGATCTTGCCCTCGTTGTAATCCTTCTCCAGCAGGTGACGTGGCAGGATGGCCAGACTGTCGAAGACCCGTTCGGCTGCGGCGTAAGGAGCGGGAAAAGTAAAGCGGACCGCATAAGTGTCCAGCTTTTCCACGGCGATGGGCTGATCGGAGATAAGCAACAAATCGCGCTGCGGAGAATGGACCTTCTCATCCAGATAAACCTTGAAGGAAAACACCACATCATCGGCGTCAAAGGGCTGCCCATCGGAGAAGCGGATGCCACGCCGAAGCTGCAAAGTAAAACGTTTTCCATCTTTGGACATGGTCCAGGATTTGGCCAAAGCGGACTCGGTTTTCTGCGTGTAGCGGTTGATATGAATCAGGTCACCGATCATGCACCGAATGACGTCCCGCGAAGGACGATCCACGGCAGTCACCGGATTCAAGGTCTTCGGCTCAGAACGTTCTGCAAATACCAGTCTTCCACCGGGTTTTCCTGGTTCCCCAGTCGCGCGCAGTAGATCTTGCGGAGCTGTATCTTGTCCTGCCAGGCCGGAGACAAAACCCACCAAGAGGACCCAAAAAGGGATTTTTCTTGAAAAAAGCACAAGCTATGCCTTTTATTCGAAATTTTTAGGACACTGATTGTAACCGTGCATGAAGAGAATCCGCCAATACATGATAGGCAAAAAATACCGGAATAGGCGCCAGGCCGGGAAGCAGCATCCACCAGTAAGAGACGAGAACATGATACTGCTGCGCGTATGCCAGCATGTTGCCCCAGCTCGGCACGGGCTCGCCGATGCCCAAGCCTAAAAATGAAAGAACTACTTCCGCCAAAATGAACTGGGGTATTAAGACCGCCATCTGGGTGAGTACTACCCCCCATGTAGAAGGCAAAATATGCCGGCGCAACAGGTAATTGCCGGAAGCACCAAAGCCCCGTGCCGCAAGAACATAATTCCGCTCCCGCGCACTCAGCACTACGCCCCGGACGAGTCTGCCCGGGCGTCCCCATCCTACAACTCCGATCACCACAATCACCAGGAGAAAGGTCGCAGCAGGCTCCATCTGTAAAGGTAAAACTGCTCGTATCGCCACCAATAGATAAAACCAGGGCACCACGATAAACAGGTCGGCCACGCGCATGATCAGATCATCCAGCCGGCCTCCGTAGAAACCAGCTATGGAGCCCAGCAGCAAACCGAGAGTGACCGAAAAAATTGCTGCCAGGAGTCCTGCCAGCAACGAGATACGCCCCCCATAGAGCAGCCGGGAGAGCTGGTCCCTCCCAAATCCATCCGAGCCCAGCAGGTAGATCCGTACCGGCCCATTCACGCCCAGCAAATGACGCTGGCTGTGAAACACGCCCAACAACTGATACTCGTCGCCGCGAGTAAAAAATGCGATCGGGTATCTGGTTGCGTGATCTTCTTGGTATTCCATTGGATTTTCGTCGCTGCTCCTGACTGCGTAAACAAAAGGCCGCAAGTGAAATTTTCCACTGGAATCAAAGAAATGAATTTTTGCGGGCGGCACAAACGGGTGAAGACGGTCCTGGACCTCAAAACTGTAAGGCGCCACAAATCCGGCACAAATTACCGACAGATAGATGCCTGCCAGGCACCACAGAGCAAGCGACAGTCGGCGAGTCTTCTTCATTTACTGCATCCTGATCCTGGGATCGAACGTATAAAGAAGGACGTCCGCCAGAAGATTGCCAACAACAAGAAAGATAGTGGAAAACACGACCGCCGCAATTACCACAAACAAATCGCGGCTCAGAATGGCTTCGATCAATAAAGGCCCCAAACCCGGCCAGCTCATCACTACCTCCACCAGCAACGAAACGCTCAACAAACCAGCCAGCGAAAGCCCGAACAATGAAATCAACGGATTTGCAGCCGCGCGAAGCGCATAGCGATAAAGTAAGGAGTTTCTGAAAAGGCCGTGACCTTGAGCGGCCCGCATATAAGAAGAATTCAGGACTTCGACCATGCTGGCGCGGACATGACGCAACAGGATAGGCAGTGATCCCACCACCAGCGCGGCCACCGGCAAAGCCATGTGCCAGATTGTATCGAGGGCACTTTTCCACCAGCCCTCCTCTTGTGCCGTGGAACTCATTCCTCCCACGGGAAAAATGCCGCTACGCAATGCAAGCAACAAGAACAACAGAGCAATCAGCAAATCGGGCAGGGCCAGTAATGTGGATGTTCCTGCGGAAAAAACCCGGTCTGGCCATTTACCTTTGCGGGAGGCTGCAAGCACACCCAGGGGAACAGCCAGAAACCAGGAAATAATCAGTGCCGGGACCGTAAGCATCAGTGTGTTGCGAATTCTTGGCCACAAGAGGGTTGCGACAGGAATGTTGTAAGCGAAAGAGTATCCGAATTCTCCTTTGGCCACCGAGCCCATCCATCGGATGTAACGCACCGGCAACGGTTGATCGAGGCCATATTGTGTCCGCAGTCCGGCAATAGTTTCTGCAGAAATCTGCGGATTGAGCTTCATCTCAGTGAAAAACTCTCCAGGAGCGGCCTGCAAAAGAATGAACAACAGAGTCGCTACGCCCCACAGCAGCAGCAAGGCATGTCCCAGCCGGCGAATTAGATATCTGGTCATTGGCTCAATGGAAGACCCGGAGCATGTAAGCTCCGGCTGGCCAGCAACAAAGCCTGAGTGGCAGGATGGGAGCTCCCCTGAAAGTTGTTGCCAGGCCCAATCCGCTCCACAATTCTTCCTTCGTGCATAACCAGGATGCTCTGTGCAAACAACGACACAAAACTAAGATCATGCGAGATGTAAAGATACGCCAAGTTGCGCTGAAGTTGGAGCTCAAGCAGCAAGCGCACCATAGTCGCCTGTAATGGAATGTCCAGCCCTGATAATGCTTCATCCAGAATCAGTAACTTCGGTTCAACCACTAGGGCCCGCGCCAGGGCAAGTCTTTGCCTTTGTCCGCCGCTGAATTCCCCTGACAGCCGGTCGCTTGTCTGGGGATCAAGACCTACTTCCTGCAGTGATTTGACCACTCTCTCCCGGCGCTCCAGTTTTGTTCCCCATGCCATGATCTCCAGAGGTTCAGAGATTAATTGCTCCGCCGTAAATCGCGGATTCAATGAGGTGGATGCATCCTGAAAGAGCATCTGGACCTGCTGTCGTGTTTGCCGGGATAGTTTTTGAATGGGGCCGCCTTCCAGAAAAATCTCTCCTGAGTCAGGGACCTCAAATCCCGCACAGCAACGCGCCAGGGTGGATTTTCCTGAGCCTGACCTGCCCACCAGCGCGACTGTAGTGCCAGCGTGCAGCGTAAGATCAATGCCTTCTATAGCCTGAATTGTGAACTTCTTTCTGGTAAGAATCTGGTGCTGCTGAAACCGCTTGCTCAAATTACGGATCTGCAACAACGGTTTGCCGTTGCTGTGCGTTGCGGTCATCGCTGGAGGAATGATTTTTGCCGGAGAGATGATTTCTTGAACGTATGAATCGGGCGTACGCCTCAGTTCTTCCAGGATCCCACATGTCAGAATTTGACCGTGACGCATCACAGCAATTCGGTCGGCAAAGGAAGCCAGCAGGCCTGCGTTGTGAGTGATGAACAGCATGGCCAAATTCAGCTCCTGTTTGAGCTGGCGCAATAACTCCAGGATTTCCGCCTGGGTCACGGTGTCGAGCGAACTTAAAGGTTCATCAGCAATCAGTAGCCCAGGACGGCAGACAAGCGCCTGGGCAATGGCCACGCGCTGCCGCTGACCTCCGCTAAGCTGATGAGGATAGGCCCGTGCTATGCGCTCAGGCTCGGCAAATCCCACCTGCCTCAAGATGGCGTTGGTCTCACTGGCAGCCTGTGACTTGTCCATCTTGCAATGGGCCCTCAACACATCGACAATCTGCAATCCGACCTGCAAAACCGGATTCAGCGCCAAAGCCGGCTCTTGAAAAACCAGGGAGATATCGGCGCCTCGAATTTTTCTGAGTTCTTTTTGGTCCACGCGAAGCAGATCTTGCTGGCGATACTCTATCTTTCCTGAGGTCACGTGGGCATTGCCAGGCAAGAGCCGTAATAGAGCAAGCCCCAGTGAGCTCTTGCCCGAACCTGACTCCCCCAGCAGTCCCACTGTCTCTCTTCCGTTGATCTGCAGCTCCACGTTGCGGAGTGCGTGAATTACATCTCCACCCTCCGCAATGTAGTCCACAGTCAGATCGGATATTTGTATCAATGGCTCCATGAAAGCGGCTCTCGCCCCCAAGAGTCTACAGCTATCCGGAGCTGCTCCTGGGAGATTCATCTCTCATCTTCGAGAACAGCTCCTTCAAAAACCGCTGCTCCAGGAAATATGCACTCCCGAGTTGGCTCGGCCAAAAAGAGAAAAGAAAAAACATTTTGAATTAAAAAAACCCTCGTTCCCTATATTTTTTGAGGCAAGACCGTACTCTTTATTAGAAAAAGGGCATTTGTACTTATCGAAAATGTCGCAAGGCGTTTTGTGGTTTAGTGTCCTCATACGATTCATGGCAACCCATACGGTTCCTCTTCGTTCCATAAGGTTTAGCCAGCAGACCCGGCGATTACTCTGAACAGGTACTCAGGCGGGAAGTGCAACTGACGCGAGCATTAGCTGGCCTTCGGGTGTGAGCTCGGCAAAGCTCACGCCCTTTTTTTGTCTTCATTGCCTCTTCGAACAATGGCCTAACGTAATGACGCTCTTTGGGTTTTTGCCGGATCTTCTCAGGTCTTTATCGTAATACCAGCTTACTTACTTCGAATTAAAGTGTCCGTCACGTAATCAGACAGGTCTTTTTTTCGGAGGCGTCTTTGCATCGCTGGTCGTCCGCGTTATTACCCACAGTTTTCTTCCTCGCAACTCTGGCGCTCGTTTCCTGCGGCGGGAACATGTCCCCAACCATGAATATTGCGGAAAAACCACAGTCGGCCCCGCCTCCGCCTCCCACATCAACCGGCTCTCCGACGGTGATCGACAACATTGAGGATTCCAATAATTGGCTGACATGCGGCGCGTGCGGTAATTCCGGGGGTACCGGTGCGCTTGCCCACTATTCTGTCACTCCGAACCTGCCTTCCCCTAGTGAGGACGGCTCCGCCACCCAGTTCTCGATTGCCGCAACTGTGCCATTTACGAATGCTTATTGGTACCAGACGCACACTCCTGTTCAGAACCAGTTCACCTTGTTGACGTATGAGTTCGACCTTCTGGTGCCAGGCGGCATGGAAAACGCGCCGCAGGCGATTGAATTCGAATGCCAGCAGATATTGAGCGGCTGGGTATACAACTTTGCCTTCCAGGCTGACTACGGCCGGAATTTGTGGCGGGTCTTCAACTACGGCGCAAAGATGTGGGAATCGGCCAGCATCCCGCTCCAGCAGTTCGCCCCGGAAACATGGCACCACATCATGGCCGAATATCATAACGATACAACCACGCATACGGTCTTCCATGACGCCTTAACGGTCGATGGCGTCCGCTATACCGTCAACATGACCCATGACGCCTTTTTCTCAGGCGCCAACGACCAATTCACCAACGCATTCCAGCTCGACAGCAACGGTCATCCTGATGCATACAACGTTTATGTCGATAGGATGAAAGTGACATATAAATAATAGACTTGGGGAAGACGGCACCACCGGAAGAATACTCAGCAGGTTTCGTTCCTTGCCATGCCCGCCGAGTCTCAGGAGTGCCGCACTTAAAGACAATACGGTTCACTTAAGGAAATGAGAATCTGTTCGAAGTTCAAATGCACCAGCCCCGAAAGGGGCAGAAGAATAGTAGCCCAGGCGCGTAAGCCCTGGGTAACGTGAAAGATAGCGACCAAGTCCCGTAAGGGACGACAGAGCTTTTTTGCATACGGTTCGAGTAAGTGTATTGAACAGAATGGTTCAATAATCCTTAAGTGAACAGTATTGCGCTTAAAGACGTCGACCCTTGCGGGTCAGCGTATTGCAGAAGGATTGTAAAACTGTAAGGGCTGCCAGTTTAAATTAGGTGAGATCGCAACCCAGAGAAAAGCGCAAAGCGGCGCAGATTTCATTCATTCGCAAAGAGTTCAATTGCGCGACACGCTTCCCCAATCGGTGTTGGGACACAGTAACGGCGTTGTGAAGATTCACGGCGCAGGAAGTCTTCATGCCATCTTCTTCACTCAAAACCACTTCCGATGGCACACCACGGATCGCGGATGTTATGGGCGCGACCGTTACCGTCGATAGATAAGCAATAGCGCTGTTGCGAGTCAGCACGACGGCCGGCCTTCTCTTGTCCGGCGGCGCGAACTGATAAAGCCGGATATCCCCTCGGGCTATTCTGCTGGCCACACGGCCTCCGCTTCCCAAGCATGCGATTCACGGTGCGATTGCGGCTGCCTTGTATAGCCCTCGCGGTCGCGTTCTTCGCTGGCTTGCGTTTCTAATCTTCGGAGATGCTCCCGCAGGGCATCGCGCACCAATGCCGAACGATTCTGCTTGGTCCGGCGTGCGGCCTGATCGGCTGCATGCAAAAGCTTCTTATCAAGTACGATCTGAACTGTTTCCATTTATGTGGAACCTACTCCACAGTATACTCCACATCGCTGGTCCAGAGGTATCCGAACTTCTGTATTCCTTTGTAATGACGGTGGCTAGGACGGAATCACACCGTCGACACCAGACTGCCAACGGATAAATTGCTGATTCTACAAAAACAACAAAGAGTCCAAAAGCCTCCCAAAAGCCGGGGTGGCATCCATGAAGACAACCTGCATCATTGTCCTGCGGCCCTTGAGGACACTTTGACGGATTGGTAGGTGAGGGGTCGCGCAGACCTTTCTTCTCGCATCCTCCTAACAACCTCCTGGATTCCCTCCGCCACCGCCCGCCAATACTTGTTTTTCTCCTTCCAATCGCACAGAGGTCGAGCACCTCGTGGGAGAATCTGGAATTGTTTTAGTTTGGGTACTTCATTCCAGCCGCAATCCCATCTTGCGATTGAGAATTGGCGATGATGTGTGACAACTACAAATACAAGAAAACTTGAATAAGGCTTATCGCATCACCATGACTTCCGTGGACTTGATTAGAGCTGATGCGATTTGGCCCTTTTCGAGACGCATTTCTCGTGCCGCGTCGGCGGTAATAATCGATGTGAGGTGTTGGCCGGCAATGGAGAGGGTCACCTGGGCCATCAGGCCTTCAATCTTCAGGTCAACGATGCGGCCCACGAGTTGGTTGCGGCCACTGATTTTTCTGAAATTCTGTCTGCGGCTTTGCACTGGTCCGCTCCGTGGTACGGCCGGCAACAGACGGTCGATCTCAGTTTCCGGTATGCGGTGATGCCCGCCCTGCGTCTTGACTGTCTCAATCTTTCCCTTGTAAATCCACTGTTTCAGGGTTGGATAACTTATTCCCAGAACTTTGCAGGCGTGACGAACAGGGTAAAGCTTGGGTCGTGATTCATTCCTCATACTCGATTTCTACTCCTGTTTTGACAGCTAGATATTTCTGTATTACTATCCGTGAAAGTCTTGCCCTGCTGCGAAGATTTCCTTTACTTTTGTTGCGGTAGGGACGAGGATTTCTCACCGCCCCCCGCGCGGATCCGTACTGGCGCACTTTAGCGCATACGGCTCTTACCTTGAGTGCTTAGCGTCGAAGCGCACCTCCGGGTAAGGATGCAGAATCCGCGGTAGAGGCAAGTACAGGCTAATG